>Ga0209335_10001863_pt1 | contig 23620 bp, 22 predicted proteins | sample COG_09_FD_184753 | JGI IMG/M metagenome (GOLD analysis project Ga0209335, IMG submission 184753) | Pelagic Microbial community sample from North Sea - COGITO 998_met_09 (SPAdes) (version 2) | ecosystem: Environmental > Aquatic > Marine > Neritic zone/Coastal water | place: Helgoland, sampling...
TGGTAATATAGGGTAATATAGGGTATTATAAGGTATTATATGGTATTATAAGGTTATACAATATTCTTATATAACAGGTTTTCTTTTTTCTCTTGCTTGAATACTACTATGTAATTTCATTTTAGTTTTAAGTTCTTTATAAACTTTATGTTCATCTTTGTTTAATTTTGTAATTTGCGTTTCATTTTTCTTACAACAACTACAAGTATTACCCATTTTATAATATTTTTTCAACTGTTTCTAAAGCACCTTCAATCCACGCTTGTCTACTACTATATATTTCTCCAACTACTTTTATATTATTATCTATCTTATTTATTTTTTTTTGTATTTCTTTTGAATTTACATTCGGTTTCCAAAAATGACTTCCACAACACCAATAATGTTTAGTTATCCACAATGGTTCTTCCACATTCTTATCCGGAAACATTTCTTTTACTAGTCGTGTAATTTGTTTTTTAGTTTCTTTCTTAGATAAAGTATTCCAATAAGTTGCTATATAATCATCAGAATAACTAATTTGAACTAAATCATCTGTAATAGGAATAATAAATTGTAATTTATTATCAGTTATAGTTTTTTTGAGATTATGTAACCATTTATTTTTATTTAAATCATATTTTGCGTATATTCTTAGTAAATTACCTACAGATACAGTATCAAATATATCTTTGTATGGTTCAAAAAAAGGAATACTCACATAAGCTTTTTTACATACTGCTAAATATAATTTAGAATATTTTATAGTTTCTCTATCAGTTATAATATGATCTTTTCCAATATCTTTTAATTGAATATTAAAATCTACTATTATATTTTTAGCTATTATATAATCATACAATGATTTTGATAATATACTTAAACCACCTTTCAATATAAAAAAATCATTATTTTCTACATCAAAGTCTTTCCTCAATGTATAAATAGCATCTGATGCATTTAATCTATACATTTCGTTAATATAACCTAAAGATCTTTCTAAAACTTTAATTTCTTTAGTAGGCATAAATGTTCCTAAATAATTATGAAATGTAAATTGTTTTAGATCTAATTTAGATTTATAATGAATTACATATGACCAAAGATCACTTAATGCTTTATAATTTGAATTATAATGTTTTAATAAACCTTGTTCATCTAACATCTTTTCATCTACATAATAATTCTTATTTGGATTTATATCTACTATTAAATGTTCTAAATTAAATTCTTTTATCAATTTCATTACCAACTTTTGTTTTTTACCTAATCTACCTGCTCCTACATCATATTGATCTTTATACGTATATATTCGACCACCATATCTATCGGATTTTTCTATTATTCTAATATCAGTTGTTGTCTTAGACAGTTTATAGGCAGTATAAAGACCTGCTATACCTGCACCAACTATTATAACTGTCATATTTTTCATTATATAAAGAATAAATAATGAAAATACCTTATGTGTTTATTTTTGATATAGATCAATGTATTGTTGGAAATGTAAAATACATTATAGAAGACCAATTTTCTTATAAATTACTTAAAGAACTTTATAATAATTCAGTTAATTATAATCCAGATTATAGTAATATAATAAGACCAGGATTTGTAGAATTTGTTAAATATATTAAAAATAAATTTAAACCGTGCGAATTGTTTTTATATACTAATTCATCTCATAATTGGGCAAATACTGGTATTATTCCTATTATAGAAAAATCAACTAAAATTAAATTTAATAAACCGTATTTTACAAGAGAAACATCTATATTATTTAATAAATCTTTAGACGAAGCATATGAGAAAATATTCCCTATATTACAAAAGAAATATAAAATACCTTTAAAACATAAGGATTATATAATTAATAATAATCTGGTATTTATTGATAATATTAAACAAAATACAACTACACATTCTAATAGACAAATTACTTGTCCGGATTATGATGCAATGCCTTATATATGTCCATATGAAAATATGTTAGAAATATTTGGTAAAGAAATATTATGGAAAAAAGAAGTTGAAAAAAACATTTTCACTGGTAGTAAAGAATACTACAATCCAAATAGTGATGATGTATATACAAAAGATATTATGATATATAATTTGTATAAAGCAATTAGAATACGAAATTGTGAAATAAATAATGAAAAATATAAAAACGATAATTTTTACATAACTTTATGTAATAAATTACCTGACTTAACAGATAAAACTATTGCGAAATTACAATGAAAAAAGTTAATATATTTTTCATACAAATAGAAAATTGTATTTATGGTGATCTTGCATTTAACGAAGCAGATTACAATATGTTTAGAACTATAAATAATATTCATCGTAAAAATAATTATACATTTTCAATTGATATATTAAGACCTGGTGTTCTAGAATTTATACAATTTATTAAAAAAAAATATAATAATCCCTATATATACGTATATTCAAATTATGATCATTGTTGGATTACAGATTATGTAGGTCCTTCAATTCAAAAACATTTTAAAGTTAATAAACCTTATTTAACCAGTTCTCATTTTAAAAATGAGAATCTATTAATAGATGATATTATTAAAGATAAAAAAATAAATAATTTATTTTTTATAGGAACATATGAGTGTTCAATAAAATATAAAAAAAATCAAATTATTATACCCTCATATGATAATTTACAATATATTAATATTAGACAAAATATGATCAATTTGTTTGATGAAAATATATTTGATAACGAAGATTTTCAAAAAACATTTATTCAAATAATGAATCAAATATCTTTTACTAGACTGTCTAACTACGATCCTATAATCTTACATTTAATTGAAGCTTTAAATATGAGATATATAGAACTTAATAATAAAACAGATGATGAATGGGAAAAACTTAAAAATTGTATTCATTTGAAAAAAAATACATTATAAAAATATCAGTTATTCTAGGATATTTATATTTTTTAAAATATGTTTATTTTTCCTTTTATATTAAACTAGATAATAAAATTAAATACACTATAGTCCTACAATAGGGTAATTCAGTTTGATTTTCATTTTGGTTTATTTACATTCTTATTTATATTCATTAAAAAACTGAGATATTATTATGATCATTTACATATGATAATAATATGTTATTATACAATGGAATATTTGGTTTATATTGTTAATTATTATTAAAAAATAAATTAAAGATTTTCAAACCCTGGATAATAAGTTTATTATGGTGTTCAACTGTAATAATATTACCACACTTATATATTTCAGGTAGTTTTTGTTATATAGTTTAAGCAACTCAAATGATCTTAAAGAAGATAATATAACTACATTTGCTAATTATTTCAATAAAACACTTGTTAATTTAATTTGTAGTATAGTATTTGGACTAAAAATATACTTGCAATAAATAATTCCATTTCATATTCTATATTATCCAACAGTAATAAGTAAAATATATGAATAAAATATATAACTGTAAATATTACTATAAAATTTATTGATAATTGTTGAACAAATGCGATAAGTAATCCAACATAACAAATATATCTGAATATAATATGAGACCAAAAAGCATTATGTAAATCGTTTATTTGTAAAAATTTATCAGATATTATAAAAAATATTATTATAGATGCTAATAAAAAACAAGTTCTATTTAAATCTAAATATTTATAATTATAATAAAAATTAATAATAAAAAATTGTATAAAATATATTGTTGCTATATATTTATCTAACCAATGATTTATACTATTTAATACAGGATCATACCAAAATATTAAACTTAATATTCCACATATTATTATATAAGAACCACAAAATTTAATATAATTATTACTATTTTTAACACCACATAATCCTACAAATAAAAACCAAAAACTACTTACACCTAATATATTTTTATGTTGTTTAGTATAATCTTCAATATTACTTGTGAAAGTATATAATATTGAATCCATAATATTCTATTATGGATAATTTTTTATTAAGCACCGCAACTCAAACATTCAGTATCTTCTCGTTCATATTTCTTTGCTTCTTGTGAAAATGCTTGAACCCTAGCAACTGGTCTAGTTCTTAGATAATATATACCAGTCTTCAATCCTTTTTTCCACGAATAAAAATGCATATTACTCAATTTCGTAATATCAGGATCTTCTAGGAAAATATTCATACTTTGCGATTGACAAATATAAGCACCACGATCTGATGCTTGTTCTATTATTGTTTTAGGATGTATTTCATAAGCGGTTTTAAATACTTTACGAATATCTTCAGGAATCTCTTCAATATTTTGAACAGATCCTTTATTTTCAATCAATTTATTTTTCATTTCTTTGTTCCATAGCTTTAATTCAATAAGTTTATTGATAAGATATTTATTTATAACAAAGAATTCACCCGCCAATGTTCTACGATTATATATGTTTGTTGTAAAAGGTTCAAAACATTCATTAAAACCCAATATTTGACTCGTAGAAGCTGTAGGCATCAAAGCAATTAAAAGACTATTACGAACACCATACAAACTAATACGTTCTTTTAGTTTTTTCCAATCCCAAAGATTAGAAGGTTCTACATTCCACATATCAAATTGTAAAATATTATAAGAAATTGGTGATTTGTCATAAGAACTATATGTTCCATATTTCTCTGCCAAATCTACAGACATTGTTAAAGCACCATAATATATAGTTTCAAATATTTTTTTATTAATCTCTTTTGCCTCATCACTATCAAAAGGAATATTTAAAATAGCAAATACATCTGCTAATCCTTGAACACCTATACCAATAGGTCTATGTTTTTTATTACTTACTTCCGTTTCTTTTGTAGGATAAAAGGTTTTATCAATAACTTTATTCAAGTTTTTTGTTAAGATCATAGCTGTATTTGAAAGTTTTTCGTAATCATAATGTCCGTCTTTAATATACATAGGTAAAGCGATACTTGCTAAATTACATACTGCTGTTTCATCTTTATCACTATATTCAATAATTTCCGCACATAAATTAGATGATTTAATTGTTCCTAAGTTTTTCTGATTACTTTTAGAATTACAGGAATCTTTAAAACAAATATATGGTGTTCCCGTTTCTTTCTGTGCTATACAAATTGCTTTCCATAAATCTTGTGCTTTTATCTTTTTTTCATATTTATTAGCTGTTTCATATTTATTGTAAAGATTAACATAATCTATTCCATATACATCTGATAATCCTTTACATTTATCCGGACAAAATAAACACCATTCTTCGTCATTCTTTACTTTTTCCATAAATAAATCAGGAATCCACAGTGCTATAAATAACTCACGACACCTTTCAGCTTCATTACCGTGATTTTTACGCAAATCTACAAAAGATTCTATATCTGGATGTGATGGTTCTAAATAAATTGCAAAATTACCATTTCTTTTTCCACTATTATGAACTATACCCATTTCAGTAACATAGCTATGATTATCTTTAACATTAAGATCATATACATATCCTTCGAAGTTTTTCATTTTATCAATAGATTTAATACCCGTCCATAATACATCATTATGTTCAAAATAATTTAAAGTTTTTTCATCAGGTTTTTTATCAGTATAATTAAAAATACTAAATAGTTCATAACAATATGGAATACATACTACATTGTATTTTTGTTCAGATTTATAAAAACCATCTACTAATACTCCTAAACGTAAGAACAAGTATTTAACATAATAGCAAATATACTTTTTAGCATCATCCACATTATAAAACATACAAGTATATGTATCACTTATCTTACATCCATTTGCTTTCAATAAACCTTCCAAAAATATTTTAACACAATCTTTTGATAATTGTAAAAAGTTCTTAATAGGACGAATACCTTCTTGCGTTTTCCATTTTATTATTGTGCGGTTTCTTTCAGAATACTTACTATATTCTATTTTATATTTATTCAAAAAATCAATTAAAACTTTTAACATATCAGCACCTTTATCCCTATAAAAAGATACGTGTTGATATCCACTATCAATATAACCATTACCTAATATTATACCTGAATAAAGACACATATCTTCATCGCATTCGGCTTCATCATCTACAACTGGTATAGGATAACCAATATAATCAAATGTAGTTAGTGATTTAAGATCTACATATGTTGGAAGTTTATCAATATGATTATTCATATAATTCTTTAGTTCATTAATAGGCAACGAAGGCATATTCGTTAAAGCATATATTTGATGTTCTGGTGTAACATACACCGTATCAATAGAATTATTAGTTCTAACTCTAAAAGTATCTTTATTAATTTTTGTTGTTATCTTTTTTAAAACTTTATGATAACTCCCATCTGCTGTTAAAACATATTCTCCTTCACGGATTTTTTCTATTTTCTTTGTTCCGGCAAATGTATATACATTCGTATCACCACGAAAACATTGATCTACATACATTGCTGTCTTATTATAAACAGATAACATTGGAATAATACCATTGCTTGTTCCGTTTGTTCCACGAATATAAGATCCTTTACCTCTTACATCGTGGACGTGTAATCCTACACCACCACTATATTTTGAAATATTTGCACAACTCTTCAATGTATCAAATATTCCTTCAATACTATCGTCTTTCATTGCTTGTAAGAAACACGATGCCATTTGGGATCGTGGTGTTCCTGCATTAAATAAAGTTGGTGTTGCGTGAATTGCAAGTTTTTTAGACAACATATCATATGTTTCAATTGCATCTTTAATATCATTACCGTGAATACCTAAAGCGACCCGCATAAATAAATGTTGGGGTCTTTCTACTATTTTATTTTCTACTCTTAACAAATAAGAACGTTCTAAAGTTTTAAAACCAAAATAATCAATATCATAATCACGATCATAATCTATTATACTATTCAGTTTTTCTTTATGTTCATTAACTACACTACAAACTTCATTTGAAATTAATGGATTGTGATTATCTAAACGATCTTTAGCATTATATAAAATATTAATTACTTCACTAAAAGATGGTGAAGTATTTTTATGATGATTACTAATTATTATACGAGAACTTAATATCCCATATTCTGGATGTTCTGTAATATAACTAGAACATATTTGAGATGTTAGTTCATCTAGTTCTGATGTAGGAACACCATCATAAATACGAGCACATACAAATTGCGCAATACTAGTAGGATTTAGATTTGGTAAATCTTCACTATGATTTTTAATGCGACGAGTGACCTTGTCGAATGATACATCTTCATAACTACCATCTCTTTTTTTAACCCTCATTGTTATGGTTATTAGTGTTAAAAAATGTTTATATGCTTTTTATGAACATCCTGCAGATGTCCAAGGAACACCACACGCTTTAGCCCATCCACACCGGTGTAAGTTCTTAGGTCCAGTTTCATTATTATCAATATACTCTTTAGCATCTAAACGTGCTAGATATTCTGGATATACTGTGGAACAATCGTATGTAGTCTTATTAGCTGATGGATACACCGAATTATACTCACCATTAGTTAATGTTTGGTCAATTATATTTACACCATTATTTCCACCATACATTGTTGTAAATGACGCTAATGCTTTTTTTTGATTAGCAGTTATTCCAGAAGCAAATTCACCAGAAGTATCAGCTTTATGACTAGTAACATCAGTTTGAATAAATCCAGTTTTTGGTGTATCTTTTAATGGAACAGTGTTATAAATCTCTGGATCAGCAATACATCTATGTTTTGCAAAAATATTTGAGTTGTCATTATCAATAATATAATTACCTAAATCTACTGGATCATTTGCTCCAAGAATATTATACTCTGTCCTATTATTATCTTTATTATATTTTATATTACTTGAAAAAGCTACTAAAGTAGCTCGACCTACTTCAGTACCAGAACCTGTCGGATCAACATTACTTAAAGTATAATAATCAGGGCAACTTAAAGGATTATTTAATACATCATTAATTTCTTTTTTAGTTGCTTGTTCTGGTTCCCAATATACAACCATTAAGGTTACTGCCATAATTATAAATAATGTTCCAAATATGAATGTTAAAGCAAATGGTTTTAGATCAGAATATAATGTTTTACCTTGCTCAGTTAAGTTAATATATAATATCATAGCAAGGGCAACAATAGCGTATATTACACACACGGCAATTGTTCCCATAAAAGCATTATATTTTAATTTCCTTGTATATTGATCTGTAGTATCAGTCATTTTATATAACATACAAGATTTTAAAATCCTTTAAATTCTAATTCTTTTGTTCCTTTAGTTGACATAGATTGCGAATGTTCTAACGGAACTGGTAATTTTTGTATATCATTTAAATATTTACGTTTCATATTTAAACTAGAAATAATACGTGGAACTGAAAACTCTAAAACCTTTCTATTAATTTCTTGAACTTGATTATTAATTGGTATATCAGTTCTATATTTGGCGTGTTGAATAAACATAGCTCGCATTATTATTTTTAATTCAATTTCATTTTGTTTTCCTATACTATAAGCACCTTCCGTTTTATTTAAAACCATATTACGCATACCTAATTGTAAGATATCCATATTTTGTTGCGAAAAAAATAAATCAGCTAAAGGTGTTCGTTCTGTTGTATGTGATATAGCTTCTGTAGAATAATTACATAAGTTTTGTTTTTCATTATTATTTTTATACGCTAAACCATTTTCATTATTACCAGATACATTAATACGTCCATTTAAAACATTAATAGGTATATCTGTTTCAATATCAACCATTGTTTTATTATTTTATTATATTATAAGTAAAAATGTATGATCACATACTTCAATTACTAAATGATACAAACCGATCTAAAGTTTCCACAAGACTTAAAACCGAACAAGATCCTTTAGGTTTTAAAAAATATATTGATAGCATAGCAAAAGAATTAACAAAAAAATCATCACAAGATAATATTAATAAATTAGAATCAAAATATGGATCTAAAACTATGATGATTAAAGGAGGTGTTCCTACAATACATCCAACACAATATGGAACAGAGAATTATACAATAGCACCTAAAAATGAAGTTGATATGGCTATTAACTTTAATACATTAACCGCAAGACCCGCTATGATGGGTGGATGTGTAGCAACACCTTTATTCAACGAAATACAAAAATATTTAAGAACTATTTTAAAAGGAAAAGGAGTAAAAACATCTGCAATAACATCTGTAGCTGGAATGGTAACTCATCGTATTATGGATAATATAGAAAAAATGAATAAATCAAATAGATTGCGTAGACTTACTGCTTAAAGATCTGATTACAGATAAATCTGTAACCATTATTTTTTTACTTCTTGTATCATCAGGACATATTTCATTTTGTTTATAATAATTTATTAAATGTCTAGGATAATCTATATTATATTTAGTATCAAATGGTAATAATATTTCTGCTTCATTATATGGGCTTATATTATCAATCAAAATAGCTTTACAACCTTTATTTAATTTAACTCGCATTATACAACAGTTTCTATCAGCATAACTTATAGCCGTCTTATGATCTAATGTATAACTACTTAAAGTTTGCGAATTAAAAACACCCTTTGTAGAGCTTTTAAGATAATAATCATCATTAACACCTCTATATATCACAATAGTATCTTGTATTTTTGGTGATTTCTTAAATATTTTTTTAATATCTTTGATATAAAATATTAATATTTTATTCCAATCAAATGTATTATAATTTTCAATAATATATTTTTCTAATTCTATTCGTGATAAAGATTTATAATTAGTATCCAAAAAATATAAATATTTTTTAATTTGATAATAAAATAATATAAAATTTCTATTTGTATTAAATTGTTTTTTATCCACCACGATCTTAGATTTTCTATAACCATTATCAACTAAATCAATATCAATATCTATTTTAAAATTATTATTAATAAAATAATTTACAATAACATCTCCATCGTGTGTATGACACCTCAATGTATATATTTCTTCTGGACTTAAACTTTTAATAAATGTATTCTGTTCTTTTATCCATTCTTCGTAATAAGATACATCATTTAATACATAAAGTTTATTAATAAACTTTTTATTATATTCGTTATATAATAAATCAATTGTAATATTATTATTTTTAAATGTTATAAAATCATCTGTATGATCTTGAGATAATATATGTTTATCAAGTTTCAATGTTTCATATGTTATTTTAGTTTTTTTAGTATTAAATTGTTTCAGTAATTCTTGATATTTTTTATAATATAAACATAACTGTTCGTGATCTGAATCTAAATATATATCTTTGTTTTCTTTAATAGTTTTTCTAGCTTTACTAAGTTTTTGTGTTAATGAAGATCTTATAGTATCTGATATTTTATATGTATTCATATTTAAAAATGAAACAATATTATTAAATATATAAATGAATATTTATAATACAGATGCTTTAATTTATTTAGAAACAATTGAAAATAAAAGTATTGATCTAATTCTTACTGATCCTCCTTATATTATCTCTAAAGATAGTGGAATGAATAAACATCACGCAGTTGTAGCAAAACATAATGAAGATAATATTAATGTAAAAACAGAAGAAGAATGGTTAGAATATAAGAAGAGTTTAGATAAACCAACCGAAGAATTAGAAAACGATAAAGGTGTAGGATGGTCCAAAGAAAACTATTTAAAATATGGAACAATTTTAGGTAAAAAATACGCAACGAAAACAAATTTTGGTGAATGGGATGAAAACTTTACAATGGAGCAATTGGAATTAATTATTCAACAATATTATAATAAATTAAAAAAATCCGGAACATTAATTATTTGGTTTGATATATGGAAAATAACACCTTTAAAAGAATTAATGGAAAAAGTAGGATTTAAACAAATAAGATTCATTGAATGGATTAAAACCAATCCGCAACCAATTAATAGTAAAATTAATTATCTTACTAATTCTAGAGAAATAGCTTTATTAGGTATTAAAGGTAATAAACCTACATTTAATAGTTCGTATGATGTAGGTATATATCGGTATCCAATGGCAAATGGTAAAAATAGATTTCATCCAACACAAAAAAACTTACAGTTATTTGAAGAATTAATTACAAAACATTCAAATCCAAATGATATAGTTCTTGATACATTCTTAGGTGGTGGAACAACTGCCATAGCTTGTAAAAATACAAACAGACAGTTTAAAGGTTGCGAGATTAATAAAGAATATTATGATAAGGTTATGACTATATTAAACATTGAAGAATTAGAACAGAAATTAGATAACACTTTAATAATAGTCTGAAATATATGTATTACAAACTAAAGCTTTTCTAATAAAATCTTCAATATCAGTCCAATATACACCTTGTAAAGTATTTACATCATTTTCATCAAACGTTTCATTACCTGATGTATAACTAACACCTAAATGTTTGAATAAAGGTAATTCGCAAGCATCAAATCTTTTACCAGTTTTGCGCATTTTAACATTATAAGCTCTTTTTATTAAATTACAACCATTACATAAAGGTTGAAAATCATCAATAGTTTGCGTTTTCATATCTAAAACACGTGGATCATTATATAAGTCATTCTTATGATCTACAACAGTATCATTACTTTTTCCACAATGATAGCATTGTTTTTTTGTAATAATTCTTTTTATATCTTCACGTATAGGTCTATTTATGTTTTCTTTATTTTTACTATGACTATAAATACCAATATAATTATTTTGGTTTTTATTTCTATCTGTGAAAGATAATTTACTTACCAAATCAATAATATGTGATTCTTCTTCATCTGTATAATTCCAATTATATTTAATTTTAGTAGCACTACAACATAAAAATATTTTATATTTAGTTTTTTTAGAATTTCTATGCCAACTACCACCATTCGATGTAAGCCATTTTTTATCATCGTCGTATAAATCATATATAATAGGGTATTCTTTTTCGGGATACTTATTATTTATAAATTCTATAAATGCATTGAATGTTGGTTTTTCATCAATACATAATTTATCTAATTGATTTTGAAGATCTTCCATTTATTTCTATTCATTTAGGATTATTCATTTTTTATATAAAAAATGAACAATAATAATTTATATATATAATGCCTGTAATAACAATAGATGGTAATATAGGTTCTGGTAAATCAACTATTTTAGAAAATTTGCAAAAAAATCATAATCAAATTGTAAGTTTTGAACCCATTCAAGAATGGGAACCATATTTAGAAAATATGTATAAAAATAATATTGGTCATTTTGATTTTCAACTTAAAGTATATTTAGATAGAGCTTTTATTCAAGCAAAATCTAATTCAATTCTTTATATGGAAAGGAGTCCTAAATTTACATATGAAACATTTGTAAAAGTTTATAAAGATAATTTAACTCAACAAGATAATAGTATATTGGAATATTTGTATGAAAATGTAGATCATAAATATAATAAAAATGTGGTTGAACCTGTTATATATATCTATTTACAATCTTCACCAACTATTTGTTATAATAGAATTAAACAAAGAGATAGAGAAAGTGAAAAAACAATTGATTTTAATTTAATACAGCTATTACATAGCAAACACGAAGAATGTTATGATAATATAAATACTAAAGAAGGATTGCCAACATTTAAAATAAATGTAGATGATAAAACTCCCGATGAGATAGCGGAATTAATTATTAATTATGTTCAAGGTAATTAAATATATACAGTATAAACCTTACTTAACATAATATTTTTATTACAACATACACGATAATGAAAGTGTGGTTTAACTTCTTTACCCATACCAACCTTATAACCATTAGGTAAATGTAGTTTAATAACAGCTTCGCCATTTTTAATTCTAGTAACACCTACATTGTCATAATTATCATAAGCGACCCAAGGATTATCAAACACTTTACTATTGTCTTTATCTTCTTTGGCTGCCCAATATATTACTTTTTTATCATTATTATATTCTGGTAATGCTAAAACATACTGATATGAATAATCTTTAGGATATTTTTCATCAACTATAACTGTTGAAGGAAATGCTGAATGACCTAAAAATGGTAATAATGTATGAGGTTGAACTAATATATATATTGCTCCAATCATTATTGTAATATAAAATAATTTAACAATTGTATAATTATCAAATGCTATAAGCATATATAACATATGAGCAATAGTAAATAACAAAATAATAGCTAAAATAATAAAGTGCAACCAAATACGTAAATTCATATCCATTTTATAATTATTACACATATAAAAATGATTAATAATATTAAGATATATCAATATGACTGAAATAGATGATATCTCAAATAAATTAAAAAAAATAGAATTAGGACAATTTTTTACAACTTATTCTGACTATATTTTAAAAAATCTTAATATACCTAATAATATTAAAAATATTGTAGAACCTTTTGCAGGTAATAAAGATTTATTAAAAAAATTTGATTTAACTTCTTTTAATATAGAATATTATGACATAGATCCTAAACATAATGATATTATTAAACAAGATACTTTATTAAATAAGTTAAATTTTGATAATAAATTTATTATTACAAATCCTCCATATTTAGCTCGAAATAAAAGCAAATCTAAAACTATTTTTGATAAATATAATGCTAATGATTTATATAAGTGCTTTATTTGCCAAATTATAGATTCAGAATGTTTAGGTGGTATTTTAGTTATTCCACTTAATTTTTGGTGTTCAATAAGACTAAGTGATATTACTTTAAGAAAAACATTTATTGAAAAATACAATATTATTCAACTTAATATATTTGAAGAAAAAGTATTTGATGATACAACTTATACAGTTTGTTCTTTTCAATTTGAAAAGAAAACTGAAGAAAAACCAATATCAATTACTATTTATCCAATTAATAAAAATATTAGTATAAGTTTAAATGAAAAATGTAGCTATTCTATAGGAGGATATATATATAATTTAAAATTATTAAATAAATATAAAATTACTAGAGCTACTACAAAAAATAAAGATAAATTAAATACACATATTAGTGTAAAATGTATTGATGATAATGATAATAATAAAATATCATTATCATTTATAGAAGATATAAAAAACTTATATATTGATACAACACCTAAATTATCAAGTAGAACATATGCATCATTAATAATTGAACCATCTATAGATATTGAAACTCAAAAAAAATTAATAAAATCTTTTAATGAATTATTAAATAATTATAGAGAAAAATATCATTCTTTATTTTTAACAAATTATAGAGAAAGTAAGGATATTGCCAGAAAAAGAATATCTTTTGATTTAATATATTCTTTATGTGCATTTATTTTAGAAAAGTTTCTTGAAAATAATTATGAAATTTATACATATCTCCAATAAATATATTGTTTGAATTTATATTAGGTAAAAACTTTATAGTATTAAATGAAAATTCACCATCTAATATATTCATAATATATGTATTATTTTGAGTTTCAATCCATTTTTCTTGTGCTATTATGAAATGAAATACTTCTTTTATTGAACGTGTTTGAGCGCCTCCTTTATCTGTTATCATTTTAAGATTAAAATAAATTATATTATTATTTAATTTAATTTTACCATCAAAATTTTCTGAAAATTCAAATTTATTAAGTAATTTTGAAATTTCTATATTATTAATTTCAATTGTTGTAATATTATAAATATTTATTCTTAGATAAGTTTTTTCTATTTTTGTATTAACTATATATTCTAACTGTTTTATTTGATATTTTTCACATTCATTTTTTTTACCATCTATGTACCATGGTTGTTTTAAACGCCATTTTTTTGTCTGATGCTGACTTTTTATAATAGCTTCTTCTTGTTTAGCTTCTTCTTGTTTAGCTTCTTCTTGTTTAGCTTCTTCTTGTTTAGCTTCTTTTTGTTTAGTTTCTTCTTGTTTAGTTTCTTTTTGTTTAGTTTCTTCTTGTTTAGCTTCTTTTTGTTTAGCTTCTTCTTGTTTAGTTTCTATTAATTTTATTAATTGTGCTTTTTTACAATTATTATATCTTTCAATTTTTAGTAATTTACATTTGGCTTTTAATTCTTTAACATTAAAAGAGGATAATTCATTATACAAAAGAGGTTTATTATATTCTAATGCTATAACTTTTTTAGTAGGCATATATATTCACATATATATTATATCATTTTTATACCAATATATAAAAATGATTAATAATATTAAGATATATATCAATATGACTGAATATAAAAAGCATGAATTACGAACACATATTTTAGAACAATCACCTGAAATGTATGTAGGATCTATAACACCTGACGCATTTGATAGTTTTGTAGTAAATGATGAAAATCAATTTGTGAGAAAAACTATTACTTATAGTCCTGCTTTATACAAGATTTTTGATGAATTAGTAGTAAATGCAGCAGATCACGTAATTCGTATGACTACTTCTGATCTACCTGATAAAAACTTAGTTAAAAACATAAAGATTAATGTTGATCGTGAAAATGGAACTGTATCAGTATATAATGATGGTGATGGTATTTCAATTGAAATACACGAAGAAACCAAATTATATAATCCTTCATTAATTTTTGGTGAATTGCTAACATCCGGTAATTATGATAAAACTAAAGTAAGACTTACTGGCGGTTTAAATGGTCTAGGTGCTAAATTGGCTATTATATTTTCAACAGAAGCTACAGTAGAAACTGTAGATCATCGTAATAAGAAGATATTTAAACAAACATTTCGTGATAATTTGGCTACTAAAGATAAACCGTCTATTCGTCAATCAACTAAATCACCTTATACTGAAATTAAATGTAAGATTGATTTAGCACGTTTTGGTGCAACTACAATTACTGATGATATTTTTGCTTTGTTTAAGAAACGAACATATGAAATAGCTGCACTTACACCACCAAATGTTAATGTGTATTTTAATAATACTAAAATTAATATTAAAGATTTTGAAAAGTTTTGTGTTAATTTTGTAGAAGGAACTAAAGCTTTTGAAAAATATGGTGATCGTTGGGAAATATGTGCATCATTAAGTAATCACGGTTTTGTTCATATGGCTTATGTAAATGGTATTCATACTAGATTAGGTGGCAAACACGTTGATTATATTCAACAACAAATTGTAAAAGGTTTGGTAGAACTTGCCGCTAAAAAGAAGAAAATATTAAAACCACAGTTTATTAAAGATAATTTATTTTTAGGAATCAAATGTTTATTAAATAATCCTACATATGATAGTCAAACTAAAGATCTAATGAATCTACCTCAATCTAAGTTTGGTTCAAAATGTGAAATATCTGATAAGTTTATTCAAAAATTGTATAAAGATAGTGGTATTATTGATAAAGCTTTAGTGTTAAGTGATGCTCAACTTGATAAACAAATATCTAAAACTGATGGTAAAAAACTTAGTAAAGTTATTATTAAAGGGTTTATGGATGCACCTTGGGCTGGAACTAAAAAATCAGATCAATGTTATTTATACATTTGTGAAGGATTATCAGCACAAACCTTATTTACATCTGGTAAAACTCAATTAAAAGATCCAGAATCTTATGGTTGTGCGGCAATCCGTGGAAAGCTTATGAATTGTAAATCAGTATCAAATGTTAAATTGGCACAAAATGAAGAAATATCTAATCTTAAAAAGATCTTAGGATTAGAAAGTAATAAAAATTATACTGATACATCTTCTTTAAGGTATAAAGGTATTATTTGTTTAGTAGATGCAGATTTAGACGGAATACATATTAAAGGTTTGATAACTAATATGTTTCAATCTCAATGGCCTTCTTTATTCAAAATGAAAGGTTTCATTAAAACAATGCTAACACCTATTATTCGTATGAAAAAAGGAACTAATACACAATATTTCTATACAACACAAGAATATGAAGAATGGGAAAAAAACAATAATGTAAGTGGTTGGAATATTACATATCTTAAAGGTTGCGGTTCTTCGACATCAGAGGAAGGTAAGCAATTTTTTAAGAATATGAAAATGGTAACTTATACATATGATGAAGAATCAGATCAAGCTTATAATTTAGCTTTTGATGCTAAATTAGCAGATAAACGTAAAGAATGGATAGCAGAATATGATAAAAATAAAATAGTAGATTTATCAAAATCTCTTGATGTTCCTTATACAGATTTAATTCATAAAGAATTAATTCATTTTTCTCATAGAGATATTGAAAGAAATATTAATAATATTTGTGATGCGTTGAAAGAAAGCCAGCGTAAATTACTTTTCAGTTTGTTTAAAAAGAAGATATACGGAAGTAATGAAATTAAAGTATCACAAATGGCTGGTATGGCTGCTGCAATGACTGCATACCACCACGGTGATCAATCATTAGCTGAAGCATTAACTAAAATGGGTCAAAACTTTATTGGTAGTAATAATATTCCTTTAGTATCTGCTTTAGGTCAATTTGGAACAAGATTACACGGGGGAGGTGCTGATAGCGCTCAGCCTCGTTATCTATTTACTAAAATATCACCAATGTGTTCATTAATTTTTAGAGAAGAAGATATGCCTATTCTTAAATATAAAGTTGAGGAAAATCAGAAAATAGAACCAGAATGGTTTATTGGTGTTATTCCAACTGTTTTTGTAGTAAATGTAGCAGGTATTGGAACTGGGTATTCTACAGAAATACCTAATTTTAATCCAGACGAAGTAATAGATCAATGTATTCTAATTTGTAGCGAATTGGAGAAAGAAGAAGCTGATATTAAGAATGCTGAAGATTTATTAAAAACATTTGATGTTATAAATAAAACTGTTATTAATGATTTAATACCTCATTATCCTAATTTCAAAGGTTCTGTAAAATTAAAAGATGGTAAAGAAAATATTTATGAATCTACAGGTTGTTATAATTATATTGATGATAATACAATAGAAATTACAGAAATACCTATTAATAAAGCAATTGAAGATTATAAAAATATACTTGAAGATCTAGTTCTTAATAATCAAATTAAAAACTTTGAAAATCATTATTCTGCTTTAAATATTCGCTTTGTTATACATTTAAATCAAAAGATAGATGACCCTATTAAGTTCTTTAAACTATCATCTACAATTGGATTATCATTAAATAATATGCATCTGTATAATTCTGATATTAAAATTAAAAAATATGAATCAACTTCAGCTATTATGCGTGAATGGTGTTCTGTTCGTCTCACTTGTTATCACGAAAGAAAAACATATCAATTAAAAGTTTTAAATAAAACTTATAAAAAACTATCAGCTAAAGCACAATTTATTCAAGACATTATTGATGGTAAAATTAAAATTATGAATGTAGAAGATGATGTTCTTAATGCTAGATTAGAAGAACTTAAATATCCTAAATTATCAGATAAAGATGATGATGATGATGAAGAAGAAGGTGATAAAACTAAAAATTACAATTATTTATTGAAAATGCCTGTTAATTCTCTAACTAAAAATAATTTAGAAAAATTAAAGAAAAATGCAGAAGATATTAATAAACAAATAAAAGATTTAACAAAAACGCCAATTTATAAAATATGGATGAAAGAATTACACGAAGTGCGTGATGGTTATAAAAAATATAAAGATGAACTTGCAGAAATATACGGGAAAGATCTTGAATCATTAAAAGGAAATTCAACAAAACCAAAAAAGAAAAAATGATGTATAAAAATGATGTAATAATATAATATTTTATTATCTGTTGAACTTCAGTATCGTATAGTAAATTTCATATATTTAAGAATTATGATATATGAAAATTGTCCTGATTTTAAATTAGGAATATGTACGGCTTATAAAGATAAAACTTGTAAATATGCTTATCATAAAGCTTGTGATAATAATTATTTATGTAGAGATGATAATTGTAAATATGGACACGGTATTTCTATTATGAAAAGAACTATTATTAGTGATATGTATGATACTATTGTTAATAATGATTATAATGAAAAAAATGATACATATTGTCATAAAATTAATTGTATTAGTGAAGAATGTCATAGAGAACATTATTTTAGTTATGATAATAGATCGTTCATTTATAAAATTGTTAATCAAACTGTTAGTGACGAACAAGCTTGGAATGAATATCAACAAAAATATACTATGATATCTCCTACTTTTAGTGAAGCACTATCTGCGAATGATACTATTGTTAATACACCACCATCTATTTTAACTACATATGCTTCTTTGTTAAAAAGTAAAACAGATGAAATAGATGAAATAAATGAAATAGATGAAATAGCTGAAGTAATGCTTAATATTCGTAAAGAACTATCGTATAATACAAAACACAAAGATACTATTAAAGAACAAATAGAACAATTAAAAGCTGAGTTGGTTATTGTAGAAAACAACATAACTAATAATAAAACTCAACTCAAACAATTAGCAGTTAAGATTGCTGATTGTTAAATAGTATAAAAAAAATGATAACATATATAATTTTATAATTAAAATGGAAAAGATAATTACAATTAAAAATATATGGACTATTGAATCTTATAATGTTAGTTATACATTAGAATTACAATTATATCCAAGAAATACTATAATAGCTGAATTAGATACTGCAAATATTAAACAGCTAACCGCTTTTCAAATTGGTTTTTTATTTAGTAATTTAGAAAAAGCTAATATTGTGGTTAAAGATATATCAATTGAATCAAGTGATCCAATAATCAATAATAATTGTAAATTAAATTGTTATTGTTGTTTTAATGAAAATAATTTAACTTTTGTAGAGCCAAAGATATATTTTGAAACTGAAGTATCTAAGGTTATTAAAAACACTGAAAAGTTTTATCTAACTTTCTTTATTGAAACAATATTAAATAATCTTAAAAGATCTATAGAACTTGAAGGACTTGAAAGTCCCGAAGGACTTGAAAGTCCCGAAGGACTTGAAAGTCCTAATAAAAAACAAGTTTCAAGGGAAAAACTAAAACCTCTTTTATATGATGTTAAAATAGATCCAGATAAATATTTTATAAGAGGAACGTATGTTAAAAATTATAAATGGTTTTCTGAAAAAATACTAAAATTACTATTTAATCCTACTGATATATCAACAGATTACATATATGAAAAATATGAACAAGCTGGATATCTTAAAAAATATATCAACAAACATCCTATGTTCTATAATTATAATTTGCATAGTGGTAATACTAGTAAGCTAATAAGAAAAAAAGACATATACATATATCTAACAGTTAATTATTTTCCGGCAGGTGTTTATGATATTACAATGGAAAATAATATTTCTAAATGTAATATTACACAATGGGAATATGTAGATAATATTGAACATATCTACAATTCTATAAAAAAAATATTAGAGAATCAATTTTCAAATGATTCAATGTTCGAAGGAATACCTGTACTAATTCCATATTACATATATAAAGGATCAAAAATAGAAAGAATGATATCTTGGGCATTTATAACAAAGATAATAAGTATTGATCTTAATATTGAAGATGATGCTTTAGCAATTGATAGTGAAAAATGTTCTAAAAAAACAGAATATTTAGTAGAATGTAAGTATTTTGATAACAAAAATAAAATATTAATTGTAATGTTGAAAGATTGTATAATATCTAAAGATATACCTTTTGGTATGTGTTATGATAAAAACAATAATATTGTGTATCAATATTATTCTAAGGATTATTTGAAACGACAAAATAAAATATTACTTCCTAACCTAAGTATAGATTAGACGTTTATAAATATTATAATCAATTATAATTTGTCTTAATATTATAACTATTATAATAATACATATAATAAAATATTGGTAATATGATATTCCATAAAATATATTTATTTATTTTATAATTACACCGTAATGTAAAAACAATATCATAAAATATTCCAAATATTATATCACTTATAGAAAACTCTAGTTGTCTTACAAATATAAAGTATAGATAAAAAGGTAATAAAAGACTTATAGAATATATAATATGATATGTATTAGTTTGTATTTTTCCTTTTCTTACTAATGTCATCATAAAAGGTGCAGATTGTAAGCCATATAATGGTAAAAAATTACAATCAGGTGAATGTAATATACAAAATAAAGTAGCACCAAATTGTTTTTTAGTATATGATAATTTTATTTTATTTATACTATCAATATCTAAATGATCACAATATGGCATTGAATTAGTTGTTCTAGAATTATTATCACCATAATTATTTGTAATAATATCAGCACAATACAAAGTTATAATAATAACAAAATGTTTTATAATATAATAATCAAAATTATATAATGTTAATATTGTTAAAAAAACGTGGCGGAATGTAAATAAAATCGAATGTAATCTAAATTCTTTCCATATCATAGGTTTTTCAAAGTTTCTTTTAGTAGGCAAACTAAATTGCAATGCTAATAATCCTAAAATTGAATGATTAGCACATAGTAATACATTATAATTACCTGAACCATATAATACAATGTTGTAAAATATATATATAAAATTAACAATAACTAAAAATCCTGATATAGCGTGTAAATGTAGGTAATCGTGATGTGTAAATAAATATGTCATTTATCTAATATAATACAACTAATTTTTATGTATTTACTATTAGTAAATGTTGGATGTTACAATATGTGATAAAGAATATTATAAAATTAAAAAACAATATGAAAATCATTTTAAACAAATTAATAAAGATATAACTAATTTAATTAAAAACCTTTATTGATTTAATAGTATTTTAAGATTCTTAACTTCTTGTTTAAGATCTTTAATATCTTTATTATTACTTTTTATACATTCTATTAGTAAGGCAACTAATTGACTATAATCTACATTGTAATTATTGAATGCCTCAGGTATATGATTTCTAATATCTTGAGCTATAACACCAATTCCATTTTTATTAGTTTTCTTATTTTTATATTTAATACCCCTAATTTTACTTAATAAAATATTAGGATCTTTAATTTCAGTAACTTCTTTTTTGTTTAGAACATCTTCATTCTTTTCCATCTTTAATTATATCATATAATTCTTTAACAGCTTCAATTAATAAAGCAACTAAATTAGCATAAGCAACTGTTTTAATATTATTATGTTCCTGAACAACTTCTGGACAATATTTTTCAACATTTTGTGCTATTACCCCCATACAGATCTTATCTAAATTATCTTTTCTTCTATAATTTACACCGTTTAATTTTAAAACTTTATTTAAACTATCTTTAATAGGAGATACGTCTGTTTTTAAGGACTGATCAGAATATGCAGCGATATCATCTTCGCATATTATACCTTTAATATTACTATAATTACCTACAAATAATGCGGGTAATTTAGATCCACCTAATACAGTATCATCATCATCAGTGCTAGGATTTATAGCAACACGAGTATCATTAACTAAAACTATATTGCTTTCTTTAGTCCATATATTAATCGCATTTTCAGTATCATAAAGTAATTTATCAATATTACTAGTATTTGTTTCTAAATTAGATGCTAAAACAACGCTAATATTACTTGTTATATCATCAACTCTAGTATCTAATTCAGTTTTTAGAACATAATCATCTAATGTTAAAGGAATTGTAGTATTTTCAAAAGTGCTTGATTTATCTTCAGTTCTATAAATATTACCACCACCTTCTATTAAAATATCACCTTTTAATCTTAACGCAAAATCATTACTAGGTTTACAAGCTATACTAATACAATTTTCTACACATAAACTGTTTGGTGTAGTATTGTTAAAACTATTCAAAGAACTACCAATATTAACAGAGGGTTTTATTTGAATTGTATCAGTACATATAATTCCTAATCCAACATTATCATCTAAAAATAAATTATCAGTTTTACCTAAGCCATTATAACTACCATCAAAAGATTTAGTATATATCTTACGATCATCTTTTAACATTACTAAATGACGATTACTATGATGCGCTTTAAGAACATTAGATTCAATTAAAATACCGTCACTATCATACAGATCTTTATCAATTAATTCATATGTATCTGATGTTAATGAATTAACAATTAAATTACTAGTATAATCACCATTATATCCTAAATAAAAATTATTAATATTATTATCAATTAAATTATCATCTTGATCATATAAATTATTATTTTTAATATAATAGTACACATTAGTATCAATAATATAAATATCTATAACATTTGTAATAGTTTTAATAATATCATTATTATTATCATCTTTCAGTTTTTTAATAATTTGCGTATCATTAACAAGATAATGATAATGATAATGATTATCATTATAATAACCACCTGCTTTATAATTAGCTTCTTCTATTGGAAAATCTTCGTCATCATATAAAAAATAGATGATATTATTTTTGCTATATATTATAACACCATTTTCAGATTTAATATTTTCAACATTAGTATCAATATATTTATACCTATTATCGGGTATTAATCTATATAATATATTATCCGCAATTATATATGTATTGTTAGCGGTGCAATAAATATCAGTAATATCAACAAAATTACTACCTATAAAATTAAGATCATCTTTAGTTCTTAAGTGTTCTATATCATTTTCTAATATAATTTTA
>Ga0209335_10001872_pt1 | contig 23503 bp, 27 predicted proteins | sample COG_09_FD_184753 | JGI IMG/M metagenome (GOLD analysis project Ga0209335, IMG submission 184753) | Pelagic Microbial community sample from North Sea - COGITO 998_met_09 (SPAdes) (version 2) | ecosystem: Environmental > Aquatic > Marine > Neritic zone/Coastal water | place: Helgoland, sampling...
TACGCAATTTAAATTAGTTAGTAGTATGGGCGCAACTGAAGCATACCCTTTTACAGGGTCATCTGAAATTATAACTGACATTACTTCATCTGGTGAAACCCTAAGAGCTAATAATCTTAGAATATTAAAGGATGGTGAAATTTTAAAGTCAGAAGCTTGTATGATGGCTTCAAAATCTTCTTTAAAAAATAGTTTAGTTAAAAGATTAGTTAAGCTACTTTCTAAGTAAAATATCTTTTACGTAAATTAAAATAATTCTAATAATATCAAGGTTTCTAAACACAGTATAAGTTGCAAGAATAGTTCCTATAATAAATAGTATTTTTAGTATTAAGATTAATTCCATTTTATAAATAATAGCCGCATTAGTTGATTTTTTAAATAAAATATATATCCGTTTAATTTATAAATAATGCGGTTATAAAGGTAGTATGAACATAGAAACTATCATTTTATTATTAATCCTTGTTGGTGTTGCGTCAGCTATTTTTTTGATTATCAAGCAGAAGGCAAACAGTGATGAAGTAGTTGATAATAAGGAGGCTGAAGAGATAGCTAATTTAAAGACAGAAATTACTTCGTTAAAAGATACTTTAAATACCACTATTAATACTTCACTAGGTTCAATGTCGACGTCATTTAATAATCTATCAACTGGGGTGACTAAAGATATGACTGAGGCCTTAACAAAGGTAGATCAGAAAGTTGGAAACTTTAACCAACAAGTACAATTATTAAATCAAAGCCAAGAGGGCATAACTAAAATTTTAGCTGGAGTAAAGAAATATGGAACTCTCGCAGAGTTTTCATTAGATGCTTTAATCAAAGATCTATTACCCGCTTCTCAATTCATGACCAATGTTAAGATGAAAGAGGATACAAGTGAAAATGTAGAATTTGCAGTCAAACTTCAGGGTAATGTAATGGTGCCTGTAGACTCACATTTTCCATTAGAAAAATTTAAAGCAATTACTGATGGTTACGACGCGGATGACAAAAGAGCTGTTGCAGATGCAAGAGCAAAATTAGCTACTGCATTTAAAGCTAAGGCTAAAAGTGTTAATGAAAAATATATTGTTCCACCAAAAACTACTGACTTTGCAATTGTTTATGCACCGACTGAAAGTTTATATAAAGAACTTTCTGAATACCAAGATCCAACTACTAAAGAATTATTAATACAGGAATTAATGAAAAAACATAAAGTTGTAATCTGTGGCCCTAATACTCTTTCAGCTTACCTACAATCTTTACACATGGGCTTTCAATCATTAAAAGTTCAAAAGGGTGCAACAGAAATTTATGATCATTTAAAAACAATTAGCTCAAGATTTGGAAAACACTTTGATAATATAATTTCTCTTAGAAAAAAATTAGAAGAAGCAATGATTGTTGTTGATAAGTTTGGAACAGATGCAAGATCGATTAGCAGAAGCTTAGAAAATATTAAAGATCCTGAACAAGTTGATAAAGCTGTTCAATCAGAAAACGTAGAAAAATTTGTTGACCATTCAAAACAAGCAAAAAATTAATTTCTTTTTTTCTTCAATACCCCTTATAACAAACTATATGCAGTGGAATAATAAATTTTCTTACCCAAAATCAATGAGATCTATGGTTAATGGCTCAAGAATGTACGCTGTAAACAAGGAAAAACTTCCTTCTGTAACATCAATTTTACAAGCAACACAAAGTGAAGAAAAAAAAGCATCTCTTGCAAATTGGAAAGCAAGAGTAGGAGCTGCTGAAGCAAATAGAATTAAAAATGATGCAAGCAGTAGAGGAACATCTATGCACGCATTTTTAGAAAAATATTTATTAGGTCAGATGAACTTAGAGTTATTAGAGGAAGATAATAAATCAAAAAAAATGGCAGATGAAATTATTGAACAAGGTATTAAAGGTAAATTATCAGAGATTTATGGAACGGAGTCATGTTTATACTACCCCGGAAAGTATGCTGGAACTTGCGATGCGGTTGGTGTGTACGAAGGCCAAGAAACAATTATAGATTTTAAACAATCTAATAAACCAAAAAAAGAAGAATGGATTGAGGACTATTATCTGCAATTAGGAGCATATTCATTGGCTCATAACGTTGTGTATAATTCACGAATTACACAGGGAATCGTTTTACTTTGTACTGTAGATAATTTATTTCAAGACTTTAGAATTCAAGATGCAAAATTAGAAGAGTATCAAAATAAGTTTTTAGAAAAAGTTGAACAATTTTATTATCAAAGGAATATGAATTAACATGAATTTAGCGATATGGGACATAGAGTCTAGCAGTGCTAGTACTTCTTGGGGAAGTATAATTGAAGTTGGTGGAATTTTAGTTGATCCAAATTTTAAGGAATTAGATAGATTCAATTTTAGATGCAGGTTACCTGAGGGAGAAATTCCACAGGCGATGGCATTAATAGTTAATAAAACTAGTGTTGATTTATTAACAAAGGGAAACTTAAGCCATTATCAAATGTTAGGTCAACTTGAAACAATATTTAAAAAATGGAGTCCAGCAATATTTTTAGGTTGGTCAAATATAGGGTTTGATGATGAAATGATTAGGAATGAATTCTTTAGAGGAATTAGATATCCATATATTACTAATGCAACACCTAATAAAAGACACGATGGACTAAACATAGCTAGAGGGGCTCATGCAGTAGATGAAAGTGTTTTAAAAACTGAAATTAATGCAAAAGGAAATGCAGTTATGAAGCTTGAGTCATTAGCCAGAATGAATGGTTTTGAGTCTTCTGGAGCTCACTCAGCTTTATTTGATGCAGAACTTACAGTTAAAGTTTTAGATTTAATCAAAAAAAATCAACCCCAAACCTGGGATGTATTTTTAAGAACAGCAAACAGAACTGACACAGAAGTTATAGTAAAAAAAGAAAAAATTTTTACATTAGCAGAATACCATTTCGGTAAAAATTATAAATATGTTGTGGCTCCATTGCACCCAAAGCATTGTATAGATAATTATAATTGGGGAAGAGCTGTAGATTTAAAAGTTGATCCAACTCCATTATTAAACATGTCAGTTACAGAACTTAAAGGTGCTATTAAAAAATTGAAATTTTTAAAAACAATACGCTCTAATAAAGCACCAATTATTTTAGATGCAAGTTATGGAATGCAAGTTGAACCTTACAGCAATCTTGACCCTGATTTAATAAAAGAACGTGCAAAAATTGTTACAACTAATGAGCAATTTTCACAAAATATTTTAACAGCATTGAGGGAGAATGCTGAAGAAAAAGCCCAATTTGACTCCCAAGAAGATCTACTTGCAGAGGAAACAATTTATAAAAAATTTACTCCTCAAAAAGATACAGCCTTATTTCCAAAATGGCATGCTGCATCATGGAAAGATAAATTAATATTATTAGATAAATTTGAAGATGAAAGAATGGTAAGTTTTGGAAAAAAAATAATTTATCAAGAATCTCCAGAAACTTTACCTTCTGATATGCTTAGAATGATTAAAAGAGAAATAGCTGAAAGAATATTGAGTGATAAAAAAGAAAAATGGTGGACATGCAAAGAATTTTATTTTGAATGTGATAATTTAAGAGAAAAATATACCAATGAAAAAGATGTTGAAAAACTTAAGTTTTTAGATGAAATTAATGATTTTGTTGAAGGTATTCAAAAAAAATATGAGTCAATATAATTTTATGTTAATTAATTAAAAAAATATTTTTTTACACATTGAAATATTAATTAAATCAAATATACAGATCTTATCATGGCAACAGTAAGTGTAACAGACGATAACTTTGATACTGAAGTTCTAAAATCACCCAAACCAATTGTAGTAGATTTTTGGGCTGAATGGTGTGGACCTTGTAAACAGATTGGCCCAACATTAGAGGAAATTTCTGATGAAATGAAAGAACAAGTAGTTATAGCTAAACATAACATCGACAATGAACCAAACACTCCAACAAAATATGGAGTTAGGGGTATTCCCACAATGCTATTGTTTAAAGATGGAGAGTTAAAATCAACTAAAGTTGGTGCAACTCCAAAATCAGATATTGTTGCCTGGATTAAAGAAAATATTTAATTTAAATTTAAGACTTCTCCAGCAAGATACAAAGACCCAGTAATCAAAATTATATCATTATCTTCAAGGTTGATTGACTTGATAGCATCTTGGACTGATTTTTGATATTTGATATTTTTAAAGTTTTTAATTTTATTCTTAAGTTCATTTCCTTTAATAGCGTTAGGCTGATTTGGGATATCAACTGTTGTTAATGATTTAATATCCTTAAAATACTCCATATACTCACTGTGATTTTTATTAGACATCATTCCTAAAATAATATGCTTATTGCAACTCATACTTTGAAGGTATTGATTTAACACTTTGGCTCCAAGAGGATTGTGTGATCCGTCTATTAATAATTGATTATTCTTAACTAAATCCTTTAATTTACCAGATTTTAATTCTTGAAGTCGTGCAATACTTTCAATTTTAGTAACACCATTTTTAATGTGTTCATCAGTAATTTTGTAAGATGACAATTGCCTAATAGTAGCAATTGCAGTAGAGATATTTTCTAATTGAAATTCTCCAGGTAGATTAGGTTTCGGAAGTTTAAGGGTTCCAAATTCATCCTCAAAATAAAAAAAACCATTTTCTTTTAAAGTGAAGTTATAATTTTTACCAAAAATTATTTTTTTTGAAGAATTATTCTTGATTGTATCCTTAATAGCTCTGTCGATTTCATTTGAACTTTGCTTGGCAATAATAATCTTAGAATTTAATAAAGTTGATGTTTTTTCAAATATAATTTTTTTAATTGTTTGTTCTTCTTTTGGAAGCCAATCTAGGTGATCAAGACCAATAGCTGTCACAATACTAGCTAAGTTTCTCTTTAGAATATTAGTTGCATCAAATCTAAAGAAAAGTCCTGATTCAATTAAGTTAATATTTTTAGGGTATTTTTTAGCATAGTGAAAATAAGCAACAGTTAAAATTTCAAAGAAAGTAATTTGTGTTCCATTATTAGCCTCTTCTATTTCAGAAAAAAGATATGCCAATTCATCATCATCCAAAGGTTGATTATTAAAGACGAATCTTTCATTAATTTTTTGAATATGAGGGCTTGTATAAATATTACATTTATAGTTTGCCTCTTTTAAAATTGCATAAAGAGCTTGGATGGTGGAAAATTTACCATTAGTTCCCACTATAGAAATACAATTAATTTGATCTTGAGGATTACCTAACTTCTTTAATAGGTTTCTGGTTCGATCTAGACTTAGATCTATTTCTTTAGGATGCAGCCTTTGTAAGCGTTCTACTATCTTCTGAAGTTTCATTTGCAGATGAATTTATAGCAGAATTTTTATTTAACAATATTGATAATATTGTGCCTATTTTTTTTCTTAAGTCTTTTCTCTGAACTATTAAATCTACAAATCCAGTTTTTTCAACATATTCACTTTTTTGAAAATCCTCAGGTAACTCTTCTCTCACAGTTCCTTGTATCACTCTAGCCCCAGCAAATGCTACTAAAGCTCCCGGCTCGGCCATATGGATATCTCCCACCATTGCATAACTAGCAGAAATTCCTCCTGCGGTAGGATCTGTTAATAAAACTATGTAAGGTAATTTATGTTTTTTAAGTTCATTGATTGCTAAAATTGAACGTGGCATCTGGCTTAAGCTAATCATGGATGCTTGCATTCTCATTCCACCACCACTTGTACAAATTAGGAGAGGTTGTCTGTTTTCAATTGAGTATTGAGCGGCATAAAGAATAGCTTCACCCTCAGCAGCTTCAATTGAAGCTCCTAAAAAATCAAAGTCTGAAGAAATTGCTGTTATCTTAATATTATTTATTGAACCAGAAGCAACAACCATACTACATTTATGTCCTGTTTTTTTTCTAGCGCTCTTTAATCTTTCTTTATACGGCTTACTATCTACAAAATTAAGAGGGTCATCTTTTGGAATAGGAGTTTCTAAAATTTCATAATTATTTTTTCCAAATAAAATATCAAATCTTTGACCAGGTTTAATTCGGTGGTGTTTGTTACATGATGGACAAACCCAAAGGTTATCTTCTAATTCTTTTTTTAAAATTGGTCCTTTACAACAAGAAGTCCAATCGCTACTTGCAATGTCTTCTTTCGAAGCTCTTTCACGAATTGCAGTTTTAATTTTTTCACCTGCTTTTATGATTTTAGTAATCCAATTCATTTAATTTTATTTTTTAATTTCTTTACGATATTAATAACATTTGTGACAACATTTTGTCTCTTTTTAATAGAATTAGATATTTCTTTACAAATTGCACTACCAACAACTAATCCGTCTGCTTTTTTGAGGGATTTTATTGTTTTTTCAGTAATACCAAATCCAATAACAACATTTTTAGATTTATTTAGACTCTTAATTTTACTGTATTTTTCAAGTATCTTTTTTGAAGAAACTTTTAACTTCCCCCCGGTAGTTGAAAGCATACTTATATAATAAATCATATCATGTGAATCTTTGATGATTTTTTTTAATCTTATTTTTGATGTTGTTGGTGAAACAAGTTGAATAAAATTAATTCCTTTTTTTTTACATTTTGTTGAAAAATTTTTATTCTCAGGATAAGGTAAATCTACAACAATTAAACCATCTACTTTTGAGCTTTTACATTTTTTTAAAAACTTATTTTCATTATATTGAAAAATCATATTGTAGTAGCCCATCAAAATTATAGGTGTGTTTTTTTTTGAATTTTTAAAATCTTTAGCAATAGAAAATACATCATTAATTTTAATTCCATTTTTAATTGCACGATATGCACTTGTCTGTATTTGACCACCATCAGCTATTGGGGTATTATGAGGAAACCCTAGTTCACAGATATCTACATAATCAGAAATGGACTTTAGTATCTCTAGTGAATTTTTTTTAGTATTGTCTCCTGCAACTGTGTAAGTTAATAGAGCTGGTCTATTTTCATTGTTTGCTTTTTGAAATGCTTGATTAATTAGAGATGTCATTATTTTTTACCAAGTCTTTCTTTTAAAATATCCCGATCTTTCTTTGCATCACCGCATGAGTTGACAATAATAATTGTATCTTTACTCAACTTTGGCGCAATTTTTATTGCTTCAGCAAATGCATGACTAGGCTCTAAACTTGGGTTTAAATTTTCATACTTAGTAACTAGCTGATAAGCTTTAAGAGCATCTTCATCTGTTGCATAAGTGTATCTAGCTCTTTTGGTATCCTTTAAAAAACAATGAATAGGACTTACGCCTGGATAATCTAATCCAGCACTAATAGACTCCGTTTCATTTATTTGACCTTCACTATTTTGACAAAGATAAGATGCCGCTCCATGTAAAACTCCAATTTTACTATTTCTACTTAATGGTGCCGCATGAAGTTTAGATTTTTTAGGCCCTCCAGCTTCAACTCCAATTAATTCAATTTGTTTTTTGTTATAATCGATGAATTCACTCCAAAACCCATAGGCAGAACTACCTCCACCTACACAATTAATTAACTTAATTTTTTTAGGAATTTTTTTAAATTTTGATTTTAATTGAATTTTTAATTCTCTAGAAATTTGAGCCGTACTCCACCCACAAATTTTAACAAATATATTCGGGCCAACTGTACTACCAACGGCCATATGACAATCCTCACAATTTGACACCCAGTATCTCATACACTCGCTAACAGCATCAACCAGTGTTTGACTACCAGAGTAAACAGGAACTATTTCAGCCCCGTTTTTTTTCATAGCATCACAGTTAGGTTTTTGTCTTTTAATATCTTTTGCTCCCATGAATATCTTACATTTGAGTCCAAATTTTTTAGCAGCCATACTGAGCATCTTTCCAGCATAACCAGCACCTGTATCACCAACGATATACTTTTTACCCATTGCTTTACATATTAAGGCATGCACTGTAGCGTTATATATCTTATGAGCACCTCCATTTGCCTCAGAGACAACCTTAGCCCAAATTTGAGCACCACCTAAATGATTAGATAAATTATGAAGTTTTATAAACGATGTAGGAGTTCCTATGTAATTTTTAAAATAAAAATCTCTTTTTCTTAAAAATTTTTTATCCTTTCTTAACTTTTTAAATTCATTTGTTAAATCTTCTACTGGTTTTTTTAAAGTCTCTGGTATAAAACTTCCACCAAATTTTCCACCCCAAAAACCATGTTTATCATGTTGATCAATTAACGGAATTCCTTTTTTAAGTTTCATTATTTAACTGCTCTACTTTGTTTAAAAAAATATCTATTTTGGATGTATCTTTTAACCCAGAAGTTTCTAGTCCCCCAGATATATCTATAATATCTGCTATTTTTTTATAATTTTCAAGATTATCATCTAATTGAATATTTCCTGCAATCATTATTGGCTTCGTAGTTTTTATCCTCTGAATAAGTTTATGGTCAAATGCCATACTTTTTTCATATCCTTTGCTGTCAAATAAATAAATATCAGTCATTTCAGAAAATAAGTGATATTTTTGAACATCTGAAACATCTTTTATTGTTAAAGTAGTAATAATTTTTTTATCATATTTCTTTTTTATTAACCGAATCTCCTCAGGTGTACTGTCATAGATTTGATAATAATCAAAAGGTAGATTTTTAATTTTTTCTAAAATTTCTTCATCAGGTTTAACCAAAACTGCCACAAAATGACATTTTTTTTTATCTACGGATAATAATTCTCTTAAACGTTCAAACTTAACATACCTAGGACTCTTCTTATAATTGCAAATGAAACCAATAAACTGAGATGGGAAGGGATGATTGATAATATAATTAAGTGTGTTTAGATCTGATATCCCACAAATTTTAGATCCTTTGATCATTGATTTAAATGATCTATTAATCTTTTAATATTATTTTTAATATTGCCTTTAACTAATGATCTGCCCATTACTATTCCGGAGACTTTATTCTTGAATGCTGCTTTGGGCGTCATAACCCTTGATTGATCATTAGCATCATCTCCAGGTAGTCTTATTCCTGGTGTAACAATAAATAAGTTTTTATATTTTTTTTTTACTATTTTAGCCTCCTTAGCAGAACAAATGATTCCTGCTGCACCTGATTTCTTAATAAGTTCTGCTTGTTGTAATACTAACTTTTTTACAGTTTTTGTATGACCTATCTCTTTAAGTGATTTATCATTGAGACTTGTTAAAATCGTAACACCCAATACTTTTAAATGTTTATTAATTTTTTTTGCTTTTTTTGTAATAGCTTTAAGCATTTCAAGTCCGCCATTTACATGAACTGTAATGTATTTACATTTTTTTAAATCTTTCAAACTATCGACGGCTGCCAATGCTGTTTGAGGAATATCGTTAATTTTGACATCTAAAAAAAATTCTGACTGAAAATTTTCTAAAAATTTTCTACTGTTTTTTGAATAAAAAAATTGTAATCCAAATTTTGGAATTATATTGAGCTCATCTGTTTGTGTTTGACTTATAATCTTTTTTACTTTTTTTAGGTTTGATGTATCAAAAGCTAAAAAGATGTTTTTATTTTTCATAGTTAATTTTCTTAAACATTTCTTTAGCCATTTTAAAGTGGATGGTTTTTTTCTCTGGAGTATTTACCTTCTCACCTGTTTTGGGATTACGAGAAATCCTAGCTTTTTGAGTATTGGTTGAAAACATTCCAAATCCTCTTAATTCTACTCGGTCTCCTCTTTTTAAAGCATGTTTAATTTCATATAAGACAATTGAAACAAATTTTTCAAGATCTTTTTTAAGGAAATTTGGATATGATTTTTTTAGTTTGTTTATAAGCTTTGATTTTACAATAGCCAATTTTTATTCTTCTTTTTTCTTTTTTTCTAGATCGTCAGATAGTGAGGAGAATGGTAAATTTTTACCACTTGATTCCGATCCGTAAGTATCAAGCGCTACTTTTCTCTCAATTTCTTCGAGTAATTTTATACTTAATATAACTTTTCGTTTATTTAAATCTAATTCTTGAATTGCACAATCAATTCTTTCTCCACCAGTAAACCTTGATGGTCTAGCATCTGCTGCATTAATTGCTATAGCTGATTTTTTTATTACAAAATCCATCTCACAGCCTTCAGGCCTTACTATCAATCCTTTATTATCTGTCGATATAATTTTAACTGTAACAGCTTGCTTAACTTTTTTATCATTAAACCAGTCAAAAGGGTCTGGCTGAGTTTGACGTAAGCCCACTCTAACTTTTTGCTCAGCTGTTTTAACTTCAAGTACTTTAACTTTCAGTTTGTCTCCAATTTTATGTTTTGCTAATTCTTCTTCACCATTGGTAAGGTAAGTAAGGTCGTTGCAGTGCAAGAATGCATCAATTTCAATATTGTTAATTTTTAAGAAAATAGAATATTCATTTTTACTTACAATTTCACCTTCAACTTCAGAGCCAACAGGATGTTTATCCTCAAATATTTTAAAAGGGTTTTCAGTAGTAAGACGATGAGAGATTGCAACTCGTCTTTTTTCTTTATCAATTTCTGTGATAATACAATCAATTTCATCTCCAACTTTAAACATTTTTTTTGCTGATATATTTTTTTTAGTCCAACTCAATTCACTCGAATGTAATAGAGTTGATAATCCTTTTTCAAGCTCACAGAAAGCACCAAAGTCCATTAACTTAACAACTTTGACTTTATAGGTTTTATTTAACTCATAATTTGAAATATTTTCGAAAGGATCAGGCGAAAGTTGTTTAACTGAACAACCAACTTGTAATTTTTCTTTGTCAACAGATATAACTAATAAATCATGCTTTTCACCAATCGTAAAAACTTCATCAGGATGATTAACCCTAGAATAAGAAATTTCTTGAAGGTGCACTAACACATCAAGTTCACTATTAACACTAAAAAAACAACCAAATGAACTATAACCTTTCACTTCAGCTCCCTTAATTACGTCTCCAACTTTATACTTTTCAACAATTTTTATTTTATCCTCTTTTTTAAATGATGAAATTATTTCTCTTCTAGAAACGCAAGCATTTCCTCTTACCTTGTCTAACTTAATTAGAGCAAATTTTTGTGGTTCATTCATTAAGTGGCTAATGTCTTTTAGTGGCTTATCTGAAATTTGCGAACCTGGTAAAAACATTAATGATCCAGTGTCTATATGCTCAACTATACATCCACCTTTTACGCGGCCAGTTATTTTTCCCATGATGGGCTCATTTTTTTCATAAGCCTCTACAAGTTTGTCCCAACCTTGAATTTTTTGTGCTTTAGAAGCAGATACTAATACTTCACCTTTTTTATCTTCTAGTCTTTCAAGAAGTACAGAAATTTTTTCTCCAACTTTTGCTTTATCAAGCATACCCATACTTTTTAATTCATTTATATCTAATATAGGTTCAGATTTTAAACCTGGTACCTCAAGGAATACAAAGTTATCTGTTACTTTGTTCACAACACCATCAATAATTTTTCCTTCTTCAAGGTTTGCAGTTTTAGTAAATTGTGAATTAAGTAATTGTTCGAATTCTTTTGAGGCTGGCGTATCTAATTTGTTATAAATTTCCATTAAGATTTTAGTTTCCTATCCATAATATTTTTTATTTTTAAAAAGCATGATCTTTTAGATAAATTTGAAGTATTAATCAAGATCGAATCTTGAGTTTTTCTAAGTGGTGAAATTTTTCTATTATAATCACTTTTATCGCGTTTTTTGATGCTTTTTAAGACATCGTTAAGAGATATTTTTTTATTCATAGCTTTTAGTTCCTTATATCTTCTTAATGCTCTTATTTTAGCATTTGCTGTTATAAAAAATTTAAAATCAGCATCTGGAATTATTTTATAAGTAATATCTCTTCCATCTAAACAAGAACCATTATATTTTTTTGGAGGATGATAAGCACTTTTAATTTGGAAAGCATGAACTAGTTTTCTAATTCTTTTATCTCTTGATATAATTGATGCCATAGTTCCTACTTCATCAGATAATAGTTTTTTATTTTGTAAACCTTTCATACGTAAATTTCTCATTACTTTTTTTATGAAATTAAGACTGTATTTTTTAGGTTGAGTGAGTTTGATATTTGCAATTAATCTATAAATTTTACCTGTATCTAGATAAAACAAATTAAAATGTTTAGAAATAAGCTTTGCTTGCGTACCAGCTCCTGCCGCCGCTGGAGAGTCAATAGCAACTTTAATTTTATTTTTTAATATCATATAGCTTAATTATTTATTTTTTTAATAATTTTTAAAAAAGAAGGAAAAGATGTATTTATAGAATCTTTATCATGAATTTTAAAAACTCCGTTATTGGTTAAGCCCGCAATAGTACTCATCATAAAAATTCTATGATCTTTTAAATAATTTTTGATTGTAATATTTTTTTTGATTACTAAATCAGGTTGACCGTATATCTTGATTGAGTCATTAGTCAAAATTGTTTTGATGCCCATCATATTCAAAATTTTAGAGCCCCAAATTAGTCTTGGGCTCTCTTTTTGGTTGAGTTCTGAGATATTTTTGAAATATGAAACTCCTTTAGCTCGAGCGGCTACTAAAAAAATAATTAAGAATTCGTCTATTGCACTACTATTAAATTTTGAAGGACAATTTATTGCTTTAAGTTTATTTGAGCTTTCAACTAAAATGTTAGCAATTTTTTCACCTTTATATTTTTTTTGATCTTTGAGTGTAATTTTAGCGCCCATTTTTTTTAATATCTTGATTACCCCAGTCCTTGAGGGGTTTATGTTAACATTCTTAATAAGTAATTTTGAATTTTCAGTAAGAATTGTAAGCACCATAAAAAAAGCACTTGAGCTGATATCACCTGGAATTTGATAATTAAATGCTTCTATTTTTTTGGGTTGTTTAACTTTTATAAAATCATATTTTTTAGTTCTCCTTATCTTTATTGGTATTTTTAAATATTTAAAAATAAGTTCTGAATGATTACGGCTTTTTGCTGCTTTTATAGATGTTATTCCTGGTGTATTGAGTGCAGCGAGCATTACACTACTTTTACATTGAGCCGAGCCTTTATTTTCAAAATAATTTATGTTTTTTGAAAATTTCGAACCTAATATTGAAAGAGGTAACTTATTCTTATTTTTATGATAAAAAAACTGGGCACCAAATTTTTTGAGAGGTACAGTAATTCTTGAAAAATCTCTTTTAGATAAACTTTTATCTCCAATTAATCTAATTTTATGAGGCGATTTAATTAATAAACCTAATATCAATCTACCTAGAGTTCCAGAATTTTTTGCATTGATTGTTAAATTTTTTTTATATTTGTAGCCATTAATGCCATTGCCGTTAATTTCACAATAATTATTGTGTATTTTGACTTTTATCCCAAGTTTTTTTATAGCAGCCAGTGCCGCAAGAACGTCTTCAGACATTAAAAGATTATAGCATTTTGATTTTCCGGTTGCTTGACTGGCAAGCAAGACCCATCTAATGCTAAGACTTTTATCTCCACTAACCGTAATTTTTTTATCGAAGGGTTGTATTTTATTTTTAATTAATAAAAATTTTGACATATCAAATAAATTTAAATGAGTCTCCAAAATATTCTGATCTAGCATTTTGATTATTTGATAATTCTGTTGGGGTACCTTTTGCTATGACTTTACCTTTGGAGAGAATAATTGCTCTATCACAGATTTTTAAAAGCTCAGCAGCCTGATGCTCCGTTATTATTATGGACATATTTGGTTGTTCTTTTTGAAGGTTTATTAAAATTTCTTTTAACATCTGTATTGACAAAATGTCTAGAGCAGAAAAAATTTCATCACATAACAAAATTTTTGGATTACTTAACAACCCCAAACAAATGACAAGTTTACGTTTTTGACCACCAGAAAGTAGTCGAGCCTTTATCTCTCTGACATTATCAAGATCAAATTTAAATATTAACTCTTCAATTTTAGTTTGTCTTTGATTTTTGTCTTTAATTACAATTTCAGCTATGGCTTTAAAGTTTTCTATTAAAGTTAAATCCCAAAAATAACCACCATATTGTGGCACAAGACTTAAACCAAACATTCTCGTTCTTAAATAAATAGGATAATCATTTACATTTTTTGAGTTAATAAATACTTGACCAGAATCTGGTTTTAAAAGGCCTATAAGCAGGTTAAACAGAGTACTTTTCCCAACACCATTTGGACCAAGTAGCCCTAAAATTTCTCCAGGATAAATGTCAATATTTATCTTGTCTAATATTTTTCTTTCTCCAAAGGATAAAGTAATATTTTTTAAAGATGCTACTTGAACATTTTTTTTAAAATTTTTAATTCTAAATGTTTTAATTGCCATTTTTTTTGTATGTTAAATCAATTTTTTTTTTATTTTGATTCATATAAATTTTTAAATTTTTTGTTAATAAGTCTATTTCAGCAACATCGGCTAATAAAACAGTGTTTAAATTATTATATTTAATTTCATTGTATATTTTTATTTTTTGATCTTTAAATATCATGTCTACATTTTCAGATGCAATGCTATGATCTGCATATTTAATAAATACATCGCCTTTAAATTCAGTGTCATAACTAACAGTATTATAAAAAGCTTTTTTTGAAGTAACTGTAATATTTTCATTATTATTAAAACTTATATTAGCCAATACATCATTCATAAGTATAAGTTCTTTATTTTCATTTAGGATTTCTCCATGAGAAGCTTTGATAATATATTTGTTTCCAATCTCATCACTTGAAATATATTCTATATTTTCAATTAAGTTAGAAAAATCTTCATTTGAAACTGTTGGGAGACCAGCATTTTTTTTTGCAGACTGTTTGTCTTCAACTTCAAAAAAAAATAAGCCAATAAGCAATATAATGATTAAAAATAATATTATTTGAATAACTATCTTTTTATTCATTTATTGAATATTTGCATCGAGGATCGTATGAACATGTACAATCCCAATGGTTCGTGATCTATTATTTTTTTTGTGAACACATAGGGATGTAATTTTATTAGTATTCATTATCTCTAAAGCTTTTTCACATAAAATATCTTGCTCCACACTAATTGGGTTTTTAGTCATAATTTTTTTAACTTTTAGTTTTTGAAGATTTTTATTATTTTCATTAGCCCGTCTAATTGTTCCATCAGTAATAATCCCGCTTGTGTTCCCTTTTCTATTTTTAACTATTAAGGTTCCTAAGTTTTTTTGGCTGATAACTTTTAAGGCTTTTCTCATATCTGACTCTTCATTAATAAATGGAATTTTATTTTTTGTTAACATTAAATCTTCAACAGTTTTAAGTTTTGCGCCAAGGCTTCCTGATGGATGAAATTTTTTAAAGTCTTTTTTGCTAATTTTTTTTTTGTTCAATGTTGCAACTGCTAGGGAGTCTCCAATGCTTAATTGATTAATTGTACTTGAGGTAGGTACAATTCCTAGACCAGCTTCTTGAACTTCTGGAATGTAAAGTTTGATATCTGCTGCTTTGTATAATAATGAATTTTTCTTAGAAACTATTCCAATTAATACAATTTTATTTCTGTTTGCATATTTAATAATATTTTTTAACTCTTCAGAATTTCCTGAATAACTAATTAAAATCAGCAAATCTTTTTTAGTAATACTGCCCAAGTCTCCATGAGAACAATCGTTTGCAGACAAAGAAAAGGAAGGTGTTCCAACTGATGATAATGTTGAAGAAATTTTTGCTGCTATTAATCCACTTTTACCAACACCACATAAAATTACTTTAGATTGACATTTAGTAATCGCATCTACAGCTCGATTGAATGAATTGTTAATAGATTTCTTTAAATTTTTTAATGCCTTGATTTCCAGATCAATTACATTTTTTGCTATATCTTTATGATTTTTTTTTTTCATTTAGTGTGCCCAGATGTCCTCTTTAAATAAAGCTAAATCAAGATCAACTCTAGTTTTTAAAAATTTTAGACAATCTTTATATAAATTAATACGATTTTCTCTCACAAGAATTTTATCTAATTCTTCATGAATTTTATGCAAATAAATAACATCATTAGCACAATATTTAAGTTGAGCCGGTGATAATTCTCCTCCAAAATCTGAGCTTTGAAATTGTTTGCTCACATCGATATTAATGAACTCTTTAATAAGAGTTTTAAGAGAATGACTGTCAGAATATGATCTTGCTAACTTTGAACAAATTTTTGTATCTAGGATATTTTTAGTCTCAGTTTTTAAATAATATTTTATATGTGCCATATCAGCTCTGCCATAATGAAATATTTTTGTTATATTTTCATCCGCAAGAATTTTTTTTAGATTTGGTGCATTATAATTTGATCTATTCAATTGAATAATATGGGCATCTGATTTTCCACTAGATATTTGAATGAGGCATAGGGGATCACGCTTAACATTCAACCCCATAAACTCTCCATCGACTGCTATAATATTGCCTAAATCTAAATCTTCTGGTAGATCATCTTTGTGAAGTTTAATATCAATATTCATTTTTAAATATATATATATGAAATTATCAAAAAGTGTCTTAATTTTTGGGGGTTCAGGCCAAATAGGTCGTCATTTGATCAGAAAGTTAACCAAAAATAATTATAAAGTTACAGTAGTAACTAGAAACCTTCATCAAAAAGGGTATGTGATTAAAACCCAAGCCAATGCTGGTTATATTGACATTGTTGAAGCTAATATTTTTGATGAGACAAAAATTAGAAGACTTTTATCTAAAACAGATATTTGTATTAATTTGATTGGTATTCTTTTTGAAAGCAGTAATGGTAATACCTTTAGGAATATTCACTCTATTTTTCCATCATTATTAGCCAAGCTTTGCAAAGAATATAAAATACAGCAATTTATTCATTTGTCTGCCCTAGGCATAAATGAAGCAATTGACTCAAAATATGCAAAAAGCAAACTAGAAGGTGAAGTAAGTATTCAACAAAATTTTTCTCTAGCAACAATATTAAGGCCTTCAGTAGTTTATTCCGTTGATGATAATTTTACTACCAATTTTATGACCTTGTTAAGTAGGCTTCCATTTTTTCCTCTTTATTATAATGGTAGTACTAAATTTACCCCAATCCATTGTTCTGATTTAACAGATGTAATTTATCATGTTATTTCAAAAAACATGTGTTCAAAAATAATAGAGTGTGTAGGACCAGAAGTTCTTTCTTTGAAAGAAATTTTAAAAAAACTATTAAAACTAATTAATAAGAGCAGACCACTAATTCCCCTTCCATTTTTTATTGCTAGTATTTCTGCAAAATTATTTCAATTATTTCCAAAACCATTATTGACAGTCGATCAACTTACCCTTTTACGGTATGACAATATTTCCTCAAAAAAATATCAAACTAATTTTGATATAGGAGTTCCAAGCTCTAGAGAATTTGATAAAGAGGTAGAAAAATATAGCCATATGTGGAGAGAAGGTGGTCAGTTTTCTACAAAAAAGTATAATAACATTAATTCTTAATAGAATTCTTTTTACAAAATTGTATAATTAAATTGATGATAATTAATACTGTTTATATTTTGATATTTTAAATTTTTCATTTTTAATAGTAAAGTCTCTAATTAGAGGTATTAATGGAAAAATAGAAATAAATAAATATTACTTCAGATTATTTTAGGCAGTACTAACTTTCTTTTCAATATATTGTGTAGCTTCTTCTTTATCATCTGAAGGTTGTTCATCTTTCTTACCTTTTGGCTGATAAGCCCAAAGTATGTGAAGACGGCAGTATGAAAAGTCTTTTAGAGAAGATCTGCCACAAAAATAGAAAGACTCTTCCTCAGGATGACCGATGGGCCATTTACAAGAACTTTCATCAAGTTCTTCCAATTTTTTAGGGTTTTCTGGTTCAAAATCTTTTTCAATAAGTAAAGATTTAAACTTACTTTTTCTTACTCTTTTTTGTTTCGAGTTGTTTTCTTCGGATTGAACATTTAAATTTTGACTTACAGAAGCATTTCTTGTTTTAATTTTAGATGAAAGATTGAGTCGATGGGCCTTACCAATAACTGCATTTCTACTAATTTCTCCAATTATTTCAGCAATCTGGCTTGCAGTTTTTCCCTTGCCCCAAAGTTCTTTTAATTTTTCAACTTTTTCTTCATTCCAGCTCATAATCTATATTTAGTGTATTAATTTATATTTATAACTATATACAGATACACACAAGATATAAAAAATAACAACAGATATTATTGGTTTTTACACAGTTAATTATAATATTTATATATGATTACTTATGGTTGAATTAAATAAAAAATATAAAATTCAAGTTAAAACTTTTGGCTTGGTAAATTGGATTGGCTTTAAAAGTTTGTGGCTAAAAGAATGTAATAGATTCATGGCGGTTTGGCAGCAAACCTTGCTATCTCCACTTGTATCAAGTTTGTTATTTTTGTCAGTATTATCTCTTGCATTAGGTAATAATAGAGGAGATGTCCTTGGATATTCCTTTATAAGTTTTCTAGCACCAGGACTAATTGCAATGAGCATTATAACTCAGTCTTTTAGTCATTCTGTGTCATCTTTAATGATTGGAAAAATTCAAGGTAATATTGTTGATATGCTTTATGCACCTTTATCTGCTTTAGAAGTTTCAATGGCGATAATATTAGCAGCCATTACAAGAAGCTTTTTAATTGGATTAATTTCAATAATTGTTTTTTCTTTAATAGTTGAGGTACCCATAAGCAATATTTTATTTATTTTTATTTTTGGTTTCTTAGCTGCTTTTATATTAGGAAGTGTAGGTTTTATTGCAGGTCTTTGGGCTGAAAAATTTGATCACACCGCAACAGTAACTAACTTTATTATTACACCGTTAAGTTTTTTATCTGGTGTTTTTTATTCTATAGATAAACTTCCTGTTTTTTTTCAAACAATTAGCCACATAAATCCATTTTTTTATATGATAGATGGATTTAGATATGGTTTTTTAGGTAATTCAGATGGATCAATAACTGTAGGATTAATTTATTTAACAATACTAAGCCTTACAATGTGGTATGTAGCATTTTATCTTTATAAAAAAGGTTATAAAATTAAATCTTAATTTATGAGCGCTTTAGCAAAAAATTATAATAGAAAAAAAATTTCATTTAAATATGGAAAGGGAAGCTTCTTATACTCAACAAACGGTCAAAAATATTTAGATTTTGTTCAAGGTATTGCAGTTAACTCACTTGGACATGCTAATCCATATTTAATAAATGCGTTAAAAAAACAAGCAAAAAAAGTTTGGCATGTGTCAAATGCTTTTCAAATCCCTGAAGGAGAAAAATTAGCTAAAAAATTAACTCAAAAAACTTTTGCAGATTATGTTATATTTCAAAATTCTGGAACAGAGGCAACAGAAACAGCAATTAAAGTTGCAAGAAGATTTTTTTATTCAATTGGCCAACCAAAAAAAAATAGAATTCTTTGTGTAAAAAATTCGTTTCATGGCAGAACTTTAGCTGCAATTTTTGCAAGTGGCTCAAAAAAAATGACCGAGGGTTTTGGTCCTAAAGTTGAAGGTTTTGATCATTTTGAATTTGGAAATCACAAATCATTAAAAAAATCTATAACAAAAAATACAGCAGCTATAATGATTGAAACTATCATGGGAGAGGGAGGTATTAAAGTTGTGCCCGATTGGTGTTTAAAAGAGCTTAGAAAAATTTGTAATCAAAAAAATATTTTATTAATTTTAGATGAAGTTCAGTGTGGAATAGGAAGATCTGGAAATTTTTTTGCATTTGATAACTCAAAAGTTAAACCCGATATTGTGCCAATAGCGAAAGGTATAGGGGGTGGTTTTCCACTTGGCGCAGTTTTGATGAATAAAAAAACAGCATCTGGAATGATAGCAGGCACCCATGGTTCAACTTTTGGTGGGAACCCTCTTGCAATGTCAGTTGGAAATGCGGTTTTAGATCAAATTTTTAAAAAAGGATTTCTTAGAAATATTAGGAATTTATCAAAATATTTTCATTATGAACTGAATGAAATAAAAAAAGAATTTCCAAAAATTATTAAAGAAATAAGAGGCGTAGGTTTTTTAATTGGTCTGCAGTTATTTAATCATCAAGCAAAGTTTATACAAAAATTAATGGATAATAAATTACTCACAATTAGAGCGGCAGAGAATGTTATTAGAATACTACCACCCCTTACTGTAAAAAAAAAAGAAATAGATTTGGCATTAAAAACTATAAGAAAAGTGTGCAAGGATTTTAGAGTAAGATGAAACACTTTATAAATCTTAAAGATATTCCAGCATCAGACCTACGAAAAATAATAGAAGATGCAAAAATCAGAAAAATAAAAAGAAAAAAACTTAATAAATTAGATAAAGATAAAGACAATCCATTAAAAGGAAAGTTACTTATTCAAATGTTTGAAAAACCCAGTTCAAGAACAAGGTTGAGTTTTTATCTTGCTATAAAACAATTAGGAGGTGGAACAATAAATATTAAAGTCAATGAATTACACTTAGGAAAAGGAGGGGAGAGCTTGGAAGACACTGCAAAAATTTTATCAACTTACGGTGATGGTTTTATGTTAAGAACTGATAGTGATAAAAAAATTGAAGATTTTAGCAAGTACTTAACCATCCCAATTATTAATGGATTAAGTCCATCATCGCATCCAACTCAAGTTTTATCAGATATATTTACAGTTGAAGAAATTAAAAAGAAAAATATTTCAAAATTAAATATTTGTTGGATTGGAGACTCCAATAATGTTTTGAATAGTTTAATTGCAGCGTCAATTAAGTTTTCTTTTAATCTAAACATTGGGTGTCCCAAAAATTATAAACCAAAAAAATTTGTAATGGACTGGATAGAGACAAATAAAGGAAAAATTAACATTTTTAATGATGCGAAAAAAGCTGCAAAAAATGCAGATGTAATTTTTTCAGATAAAGTAATTTCGCTAAATGACAAAGTTGATAAAACAAAAAAAATTAAAGATTTCAAAAGTTTTAAAATTAACTCCAAATTAATGAGTTATGCGAAAAAAGATGCAACTTTTTTACATTGCTTGCCAAGAGGATCAGAAGTTTCAGAAGATATTTTTTTAGGAAAAAAATCTAAAGTTTGGTTGCAAGCACTGAATAGAGTTCATGTTCAGAAAAGTATTTTGTTGTATTGTTTTGGTAAGTTACGGTAATGGAGTTGGACTGTCACTGTTTTGATTTAAATATTTAATCACAGAAGCTCGATCTTTTTCTTTTCTTAAACCAGCATAAGACATTTTTGTTCCCTTTATATATGAAGCAGGTTTTTTTAAAAAACCATTTAATTCTTCAAATGTCCAATTTCTGTCATATTCAGCTAAAGCTTTAGAATATTTGTAATCAGTAACTCCACCAACTTTTCTACCTACTATATTATACAATGCTGGACCAATTTTATTTTTACCACCACTTTTAATAGAGTGGCAAGCAGCACATTTTTTAAAAATTTTTTCACCACTTGCAACATCACCAAGTGACATTATTGCAGATATATCAACTTTTGCTTCAATAGTTTCTGAGCTGGTTCCTGAGACTTCAGTTGTTACCTGTTCTACTTCAACCGCATAACCAGGATTCTTTGGTTTTTCTACATGAAAGACACTATCTGTAATTTTGCCTAATCCAATTACAAGTAGAGCAACCATTAAGATTGCGGCAATGATCTTATTTAATTCAAATGAATCCATTTTAAAAATATTAATTTGGACATATAACATGATAATTAAAAAAAATACTTATTTTTTAAATTATAATTTTGCGTCTGTTAGACGCATAAAGTTAGTACATTTATAATGACAAAAACATTAATATTAATCCCCTCAAGAATGTCGGCTACAAGATTACCAGGAAAGCCACTTTTAAAGATCAATAATTTATCAATTATTTCTCATGTTTTTAAAAAAGCTGAACAAACAAACATTGGAGATGTGATAGTAGCCACAGAAAATGAGGAAATACTTAATGATGTTATTGAAAACAAGGGAAAGGGAATTTTGACTGGAAGTGAACATAAAACTGGGACTGATAGAATTTTTGAAGCTTTCAAAAAATTAAAAATGCAAAATGTAGACTACATATTAAATCTGCAAGGGGATGAACCAAATATCAATAAAGAGGATATCATTAAACTTAATGATTTTATGATCAACAGTAAAACAGAAATAGCTACATTAGCGTCTATAATTAAAAATAACAAGATGTTAGATAATAAAAATGTAGTTAAGGTTATTACAAAAAATGATTTAAGCAAAAATAGTTTTGCCTCGGCTATAAATTTTACTAGAGATAATTTATCTAAAAATTATAAAAATATTTATCACCATATCGGAATTTATATCTATAAAGTAAGTGCATTAGAAAAGTTTGTAAAATTAAAGCAAACGAAAAATGAAATAGAACAAAAACTAGAACAACTTAGAGCACTGGATAGTGGAATGAAAATAAATGTTGTATTAGCAAAATCATCACCAATCGGAGTTGATACAAAAGAAGATTATCTGGCTTTAAAAAAGATTATGGAATATAAAGTTTAGAGATGAGCAAAATTTATTTTCAAGGAACTTTTGGTGCATACTCACATTTGGCTGCGCTAAAAATTAAACCTAATGCTGAAGTTGTTCCATGTAAAACATTTGATGAATGTTTTTTAAGAGCATCTTCTGAAAATGACTCATTAATAGTCATACCTGAAGCAAATAGAATAACTGGCAATATAGGAATAGAATATTTAATTTTTAAATACAGACTAAATATTTATGGAGAGCATTTTCAAAAAATTGAACACAATTTATTAGGACAACCTGGAAGCTCCTTAAGTGATATTAAAAATGTTTTTTCTCATGCCCAAGGACTATCTCAATGTTCTGAATTTATAAAAAAAAATAAATTGATCGAGCACATTAGAGCTGACACAGCGGGGTCGGCAGAAGCAATTTCTAAAAATAAGATTAAAAGTGAAGCTGCGATTGCTTCTTCATTAAGCGCAAAAATTTATAATTTAGAAATACTTGCCACTAAAATTGAAAATGAAAGTGGAAATACAACCAGGTTTTTAATCATGGGTAAAGAGGTTAAACAACCAAACTTTGGAAGTAAAAAGTATATTACGTCTTTTTTATTCAAGTTAAAAAGCAAACCAGCTGCTCTTTATCAATCATTAGGTGGCTTCGCAATAAATGGAGTTAATTTAACAAAACTTCAAAGCTATCCTGAACAAAATTCCTTTAAATCATATTTTTTCTTATGTGATCTTGACGGACATATCGAAGATCCAAAAGTTCAAAAATCATTAGAGGAATTGGGACTTCACTGCCAAGATTTTCACGTACTAGGTGTTTTTGAAGCAGATAGTTTTCGAGAAAAATAGAATAAGAAACTTTTCTTGTAGATTGGAAAATATTACTGTTATAATAGTTTTCTGGAGGCTAGAGGTGAATGCTGCTTGAACCCGACCAGATCTTAACGGAAGCAGTCGTAGAGACAGTTTTTCA
>Ga0209335_10001883_pt1 | contig 23389 bp, 23 predicted proteins | sample COG_09_FD_184753 | JGI IMG/M metagenome (GOLD analysis project Ga0209335, IMG submission 184753) | Pelagic Microbial community sample from North Sea - COGITO 998_met_09 (SPAdes) (version 2) | ecosystem: Environmental > Aquatic > Marine > Neritic zone/Coastal water | place: Helgoland, sampling...
TTGTTTACAATTTCTCAACTTTATTTTTCTAAAGTATACGATTATTCAGATAAGAGTAAGACTATTATTTTTGATAAACTTAAAGAAAAAAATATCGCTGAAAATTCAGTGATTAATTTTTCTACATGGGGTGGATATTATATTCAATCATTGTATGGATATAAAAATCAATTAATTACTTATACTGACCAATTCAATGATAACGAGATTAAGGATTTAGAGAAAATTAAAATTAACAATAAAAGAAATTTCATAATAAACGTTTGTTTTAATGAAAATGAAATAAATAATTGTACTTATGATTTTATCAGAGAAAAATTCAAAGATTATAAATTTGTTGAGCCACTCACAAATAATCAGGGAATTTGGAAAGCTTGGAAAATTTACTAGTTTTTAAAGATTTTTTTTACAGATGTGCAATTTTTTTATTAATCTGTCACCATAATTTCCCCAATGAAGTTTAGTATTTTTAATATCTCTAGTATTTAAACTCATTCTTTTTAAAAGTTTTCTATCATTATAAAGCTTTAAAATTTTATTTTTAATCGATATAACAGAAAAAGGTTCAATCAGAAAACCATTAACACCATTTTTTATAAATTCAGAACCACCACTATTTTTTGTACAAATAACAGGAAGACCGCATGCTAAAGCTTGAGGAATAACAAGGGCTAGGCCATCATGAATAGAAGGAATACAAAATACTGAGCTTTTTGAATAATATTTTGGCAAAGATGAAAAAGATTTATGTCCAAAAAAAATGATAGATAAATTTTTATATTTTTTTATAAAAATATTCATTTGCTTATCAATTGAACCAACATGCCAAAATTCAATTGAATTTCCATTATTTATTAATTGACTCATTGCTTTTAATAAATAATGACTTCCTTTTTGAATAGATAAGCCACCTACATATAAAACAATAAATTTTTTTTTTATATTTTTTTTTTGACAAAATAGTTTTACGTCAACACCATAACTATTAACAAACAATTTCTCTTGCAAATTTAAAGGAAAGGTTTTTTTTGAGAAATTTGAAGGTACGTTTATTTGATCAGCTAATCTGTATTCTTCTAGTTCTTTAGAAACAAAATATTCTGGGAAAAAAATTTTTACATTTTGTTTTTTTTCCTCATTTTTTAAAACTTTTCTTTGATGAACAATATGTGCTGAACCTCTCTCTAAAAAAGTTGTAATTTTTAATTTTTTACATTTTATCATTGAAATTTTTGCAAAACCAGACCACCCTATAAATACATCAATTTTGGAATTAATATATAAAGAACAGATCCAATCAAAAATTATTGATAAATTTTTTAAATAAGAATTAAGAAAAAAAAAAGGTACAAATTTTCTAGCTCTTGAAAAAACTTCAAAAATTGGCAAAGAAATTATTTTATCATCAGTTATATTGTATTTCTTTAAGGCGTATTTTGGATAAGTAGTAAAAATTTTATATAAATGTCCTTTATTATCAAGCTCTCTTGCAAGATCAAATGCATGGAATTTTCCAAAAACGGATATATAAACTTTCATGATAATAAAACAATAAACTCTTTAAATGAAAATATTAATAATTGGAAGTAAAAATAATAAATATAATTTAGAAAATAGTTATAAACGTGCATTTCAATTTAAAAATATTGAGTGCGAAATTTTTGATATACATACAACGAAAAGCGCTCTCCTAAAAACATTAGACCATTCAAGAATTTATAAAATTTTTTCAAATTCTAAAATTAGATCATTATTTTCTTATAAATTGAATAAAAATTTAATGGAATATATTTATGAATTTAGACCAAATATAATTTTTTTTTTTTCTTTGAATTATATTTTTCCTGAAACTATTAATAAATTGAAAAAAAATTTTCAAATTATATCATTTCTTTCTGATGATTATATTTTTAACAATTCTTTTTTTAGGCAAGAAGTTATTGAATCATTAAAATTGATAAATATAAATTTTTGCTTTGGAAAAAAAACTACAAAATATCTCTCAAAATACGCCAAAAGTTTTTATCTAGATTTTGCGTGGGATAATTTAATAAAAAAAATACCGAATAAAAATTTGAAAAGAAAAATTTTATTTTGTGGTCATTATGACAATGATCGGTTCAATATTTTAAAAAATATTATAGAATTAGATAATCTGACAATATATGGAAATTCTAAATGGAAAATAATAAATGACATAAATATATCTACAAAAGTTAATAATCAATTGAATTACAGAAATTATATCAAAAATTCAAAAGAAAGTCTTATAAACTTAAATATATTAAGGAAACAAAATTTAACATGTGAAGGATTAAATATGAGAACATTTGAGCTAGGGGGAGAAAAATGTTTTTTTCTTCAAAATTATTCACAAGAAGGTGCAGATCTATTTCAAGCATTAAAAAAAAGTATATTTTTTCGGAATAATGAAGAATTAAATTTTAAAATTAAAGAATTCTCAGAAAATATACCTCTAATGAATGAAACAAAAAAAAAAATTTTTAAAATTATTAATTCAGATCACAAATATTTAGATCGTGTAAATTTTTTATTAAAAAAATTGTAATTGAATTTTAAAAATAAGTAAAAAAAATATAAAACTATTTGAATAAAAAATCCTCCAACGCTAGATGAAAAATTCGACTCTAGTGTAACAATTAAATAAACTCCAACAGAAACTAAGTAAGCTATTTCAATAATATTTTTTGATGAATATATAATTAAGATAAAGATAAAAATAAAAAGTGTTGCTAACACTGCTCCATGAAGAACTAAACCCATCGTTCCATAATTTATGTAACTTTCAATTATCTGATGAAGATTCTGTGAGGTAATATTATCTGTTTGTGAAATTTGATAATAAGTTTTACCATATTTATTTCCCCAATTTTCAATGGGTTTATTTGGGTAAATAAATCTTGGTATAAATTTAGTTTTTAAGTTTATATATGTTTCACCATTTAAAAATTCTTTTTTTGGGTAATTAATTAAATTTGTAAAATACTTGTTATGCAAAAAATCAACTAAAGCAAGTTCTTTCGACTTATTTAATCTCTCTAAAAATCTATTTATTGTATTTATAGTATTATATTCTCTTTTAGTTGTATCTAATAATCTTAGCTGATTTGAAATAAAAACAATATTTTGACGTTTGTCTAAATCTTCAATTATTATGTTTTTACGGCCTTTATATTTAATTTCTTTTGAAATAAAATTGTTAGTCATGTTAGTTGAGATAATATGTTTATCTAGTTTTTCCTTAATATTATTGATTTCGAAATATTTTAATTGATGATCTTTATTTTTTAAAAAAACATCTATTAAATTACTATTTTTCAATCTATCAGAGTATCTATTATCCAAATGTGAAAAATCTTTTAAAGTCTGAAAATAAATACATATTGCAATAAAAATTAATATGTGAACTAAAATTATTTTTATATTTTTTTTAAATAATGCTAGTACCAAAAAAAACACTAAAAATATATAATAAGCTGAAATAAATGATTTCCACAAAAATATTTTAAACCAAAAAATTATCACACAAATTAAAAAGAAAGTAATAAAACTAACAATTTTTAACTTTAAATTTTTTTCATTTAAAAAATAAAAAAAATAGCACAATGTATATATACTGTTTGCTAATACAGATAAATTTAAGATAATTTGATTATTATTAGATCCTAAACTGTAAAAGAAAAATAATAAATATATGATAGAAATAATTAAAAAAGTTAAAAAATTATATTGTTTTAATTCTAAAAATTTGTTTTTAAAATAAAAAATAACTAAAAAAATTGGCAATATAAAAGCAGCTATCCAAATAATTAGAAAGCTTACTAATCTGGGATAGTAAGACTCATTAACTTCATAAAAAAATTTTATTCCATTTTGTATATTGTTTATACCAAAAGTTATATTTTTAAAATATAATAAAGGACCAATAAATTGAAAAAAAAAATTAATAAAAAAAATAAAAAGTAAAGAGTAAATAACTTTATTTGATGATAATAACATAAAAATAAATTAAATTAAAGTTGGCTATCACCTTTTATAATTCGATAATTATCTTCAGGATCATCAGCGGTACTAACTTCAGTGATACTGCCATTGTCGGTGATACATTGGAGTTGATGTGGCATTAATGGTAAATTTCTCCAAGTGTCACCCTCTTTTAATTCTTTTGTGTAAATTGTTGCATCTTTAGTATCAATCCAACTCAATAAAAATTTACCTGAATTAACAAACCAACTTTCATCTTTTGTTTTATGAAAATGCATGGAAAATTTAGCATTTTTTTTTGTGAATACTAATAGTTTTCCACAATACTGATCATTCGAAGCGAATATTAATTCGTAACCCCAAGATTTATTTACTTTACCTTCTTTATTAATCATTTAAAAATTCTTCTACAGTTGTAAATTTGTGGTCTATATACTTATTTAATTGTGTTAAATCTGCCGAAGTGAACGTCTGATATTGTCCTTGCAATTTACCTGGCATAGGTATTATTTCTATTTTAGCATTGTGCTTTTTGGCAACCAATTCTGCAACTTTTTGAAATGATATGGGTGCTCCTGTGCCTATATTAAATATTCCTAATACATTTTTTTTAAGCATTTTACTATGTACTTCACATACATCATTTACACTAACAAAATCTCTTAGGTATTTGTCACTGTTTTTAAATATTTTTATTTTACCTATTTTAGCTTGATTGGCAAATTTGGTAATTGGAGATGCTTGATCACCTTTGCTTTCTTCATTATTTCCATACACATTAAAATATCTAAAACCTTGCACAAGAACTTTGAATTCTCCCATAATACTTCCAACAAATCTATCAAACATATATTTGCTCCAGGCATACGCGTTCAATGGATAAACTTCGCCATCTTCTTTAAAATTTCGAGTATTTCCATACACACTTGCAGAACTGGCATATTGAAAATTTGTGCCCATTGTGTCACACATTTCTAATAGTTTTATACTGTATTCTAAATTATGTTTTAAAATCTTATCTACATTTCTTTCCGTAGTGCTTGATATTGCTCCTAGATGAATAACCCAATCATATAAAGAAGGATCAGGAAAATGATTTACATTTTGCCAAGGAAAGCCAATTACTTCGTGTCCTTCTTTTGCTAACTGCATTCTTAAATGATTGCCTATAAATCCTTTGTATCCTGTTAAACAAATTTTCATGTGTGACTTTATAATTTACTAATTTTTTCTGAATCTGCTTTTGCCATATCTTTTATTAATGAGTCTGCATGATGTGAAATATAATTTACAATAATTTTATCATTTTTTATCATTTTTTATCGTTTTATTCATTTACTTTTACTTTATGTACTATATCTGATGTTGAAAAACCTTTCACTGTTGGAAATATTCTCACATCTGCTAATTCATTTCCTACTGTTGTTTCAAGAGTATAATCTCCACCTTTTACAATTATATCTGGTTTAATAGCTTTAATTGATTCAATTGGAGTATTTTCTTTGAACACAACTACTTTATCTACCCAAGGTAATTCTAATAATTGTTGCTTTCGTATTACAGAATTATTGTATGGTCTATTTTTGCCCTTTAATTTTTTAACACTTGTGTCAGAATTTATTCCAACAATTAGAATATTGCCTTGTTGTTTTGCAAATTTTAATAATTCAAAATGTCCTGTATGTAATATATCAAACACACCATTTGTCCATACTATTACATCTTCAATATCTGTTTTGGAAACAATAGATACTCCTCTTCTTTGCACAACTTTTTGAGCACCTTTGTTTGCTAGTTCACACGCATTAGGAATATCTTTAAACTGACTGTAATGAGCAATAATGGCAAGTACAGTATCACCTGCACCACTTACATCTGATACTTCTATTGCATCACCTTTGATATGTTTATATGAATCTTTGCTAACCACATGAATTCCATTTTCACCATCAGTTACAATTAACCAAGTCCATAAATTTGCTTCACATCTACTTTGTGCAATTTCGATATTAAACTTACCAAACCATACTTCGTATTCTTTCATATTTGGTTTTACAAGGAATGCACCAATATATTTTCCGAATCCTTGTTTTGAATCCACATAAACATTTTTACATTTTGTAAGTATCTTTTGTACTGTGTCTTTTTGTATTACTCCTTTACTGTAATCGCTTATTAACACAATATCAGTTTCTGTAAGGTCTTTTAACAATTCTTCTTCAACAGTAGTTTTGGTATATACTTGTTCTCTGTCTACTCTTAATAAATGATGGCCATTTTGTCCTACCATTCTTGATTTGGTAGTAGTCATTTCTGCATCTTGGCAAACACATGACGTTATGTTTTTTTGCTGTAACATTTCAATGATCTTCTGCCCAGCAATGTCTTTGCCCACGGCACCATATAGCCACGTGTATGTGCCCAAGTTTGACAGGTTTAAAGCGAGGTTTCCTGCTCCTCCTAAGTTGTAGTTTTTTGTTTTTTCTTTAAATACAATGACTGGTGCTTCAGGACTGACTCGGTCAGAATCTCCTTCAACCCAGTAGTCTAACATTACGTCACCAATTACTTTAATCATTGCATTAATTTTAACATTTTGAATACTGCATCCAATTTCAATTGATTCATTTTAAGATTAATACCGTTATGATCAGATCCAATAAAATATATTTTTTTGTTAGCCATGTATGTTTACTTATTTAAGATTAATAAATATAAGAAGTAACTATAACATTAAATGAAAAAAAAAATATGTATATTTAGAATAGGAGGCTTAGGAGATACCATAGTAACATTGCCTTTTTTTCATAAAATAAATGAAGTTCATAAAACATCAAAAAAATATCTTTTATTTAACACGTCAAAAAATATAAATAATTCAATTAACGCTTCTTCACTACTAATAAACTCTACTCTTGTAGATAAATTTATAGAATATAAGTTAGATAATTTTAAAGATAAGGCTGACTTATTTTTTAAAATCAAAAATATTCATTTTGATGAGTTATATTATTTAGTTCCAAGAACAAATTTATTTCAAGTAATTAGAGACTTCATTTTTTTTAAACTAGCGGGTGTTAGAAAAGTCTATGGTCTTCCTTTCAAAAAAAAATTTAGAGAAAATATGAAGATTAAAGAATCAAATTGTATTGAGAGAGAAACAGATAGATATCAAAGGTGTTTGAATTTTGATAATTTAAAATTAAACGATTTCACTAATTGGAGTTTAAAAGTTAACAATCGAGAAAAAATAATTGCTCGTAAAATTATAAAAGAAATGAATATAAATAAAAGAGAAACAATTGTTTTGCATATTTTTGGTAAAAGAGATGGAAAAGGATATTGGTTTGAAAATAATTGGAAACGAATAATAAAATTTTTAGATAATTTTAACTTAAAACTTAATATTTGCTTTGTTGGATCTAAATATGAAAGCTTAAAAGTTAAACAAATAATGAGCAATATAAAAAAACAAAATACATATAATTTTTGTGGATCTAATACCAGGATTTTTTCAGAAGTGCTTAAATATTCGACATTATTTATTGGACATGACAGTGGTCCTTTGCATTTAGCAAATTTAAATAAAATTAACACAATAGGAATTCATGGTGGTTTTGATTATCCAAATAAATGGTTTTCCTATAACCCTAAAAGTTTAGTTTTTCATGGTTACAATGATGTAAATAATGTTAATCTATTCAAAGTTAAAAATAAAATTAGTCAAATTCTACACAATTTATGAAAAAAAAAAATAGATACTGCTTTGATATTGACGGTGTAATAGCAGAAATCCAAAAGAAAGAGCCTGTTAAAAGTTATACAATGTCTAAACCTAATAAAAAAATTATAAAATTAATTAATCAATTAAAAAAATCAGGTAATTATATAATATTGTACACAGCAAGAAGAATGAGAAGTTGCAACTCAAATTATGGAAAAGTAATAAATAAAACTGGACTTGAAACTATGAGCTGGTTAAAAAAAAACCGTGTTAATTTTGATGAAATATACTTTGGTAAACCTTGGGCAGATGTATACATAGATGATAAAGCAATAAGATTTGAAAATTTTGATGATTTAATAAAAAAATTAAATTATTAAAATAATGAATTCTAAAAAAAATATACTTATAACTGGAGGTGCGGGATACATAGGCTCTTCATTAGCCTGGTCTCTTGATAGAAAATTTAATATAATTATTTTAGACGATTTAAGCTGTGGTATAAAAGCCAATATTTCAGATAAATGGAAATTTTATAAAAACTCAATATTAAATAAAAAAATTTTAAAAAAAATCTTCAGTGAAAATAAAATTTCTATTGTGATTCATGCAGCAGCAAAAATCAGTGTTTCTGAATCTGAAGTGAAAAAAAAATTATATAATGATGTAAATTATGTTGGAACAAAAAACCTTATATTAGAAGCAAAAAAACATAAATCAGTTGAACATTTTATTTTTTCCTCTAGCGCAGCAGTATATGGCAATCCAAAATATCTTCCAATCGATGAAAAACATCCAAAAAAACCAATTAATTTTTACGGTAAGACAAAATTAAAATCTGAAAATTTTATTCTAAATCAAAAAAAACAATTTAAAAAAATTTCTATTTTGAGATATTTTAATGTTTCTGGTATAGCTAATAATTATAAATCAGGAATATCTAATATAAGAAACCCTAACATAATTTCAAAAATTTGTATTTTTTTTAAACAAAAAAAGAAAATAAAAATTTTTTATGAAAATAGTAAATCAAAAAAATTTCCTGAAAGAGATTTTATCCATATAAAAGACATTATTAAAATATACAGATATTTAATATTCAAGAATAAAAAAAAATTAAATATTATTAATTGCTGTTCTTCAAAAAAATTATCATTACTAACAATAATTAATTTAATTGAAAAAAAATTAAGAAAAAAAATAAATTATAAACTCAAAGAACTTCCTAAAAATGAATGTTTGAAAATTTTTGGAACAAAACCAAAAATTTTACTCAAAACACAATCACATGCTTCTTTGATCAATTCTACTGTAAATTGGCATTTAAAGATTAAATAATTGAATTTAAAAAATTTTTTTTTGCATAATCAATATTCCAGCTCTTAATTATTTTTTTTGAAAATTTACTCATATCTTTTAACTTTACTTGATCTGATGAAATTTTTAACATTTTTAATTTTAGATCTTCTTTGTTATTAAATTTAAAAAAATAACCATTTTTATTTTCTTTTAATAAATCTTCTCCACATCCCACATTAGATGATAAAATTAATGCATTATTACCGTTCATTGCTTCATTAACTGACAATCCCCAAGGCTCATATGCTGAAGGTAAAACAAATATATTTGATAAATTATAATATAGGGAAATTTTAGACTGATTAACAAAACCAGTAAAAATAAGATTTTTTTGACTGAATTCTGATTTAAATTTTTTTAATAAAATACCATCACCAACTATAAATAAAAATGAATTCGTAATTTTCAATTCAGAAAAGGCTTCAATCAAAATTTTTACATTTTTTTTTACAATTACTTTACCTGTATAAATAAATACTAAAGAGTTTTTTTTTATTTTAAATTTTCTTTTAATTTTTTCTATTTTAGACTTCACAGATTTTTTTTGAAAAAAAGAATTATCAACAACGTATGGAAGAAAACCTATTTTATTCTTTTTGACAAATTCATTATAAAATTCATAATTTTTTTTGCCAATTGCTAAATATTTAAAAATAAATTGATCTAAAAAAAAAAATAATACTTTTCTAGAAATATAATAATACAAATTTTTATTTATTAAGTTACTTTCTCCTCTTACTAAAACTTTTATATTTAATAATTTGCATATTATAATAATAATAATTTTTCTAAAACTTTCATATCCATGTATCCATACAAAATCTGGTTTAAAATTGTCTATTATTTTTTTTGTAGACAATAAGTATAAAAAAAAATTACTTTTTTTATTTTTAGTTATAAATTCAAAATCATAGTCTTTTACTAAATCAGTATCGTATTTTATCTTTTTATTAAATTCTTGGTCATAATTTTTTTTTAATGAAAAAACTGACTCATATAAAACCTTTAATCTTATGTTTCTTTCTGAGGATATTGACTTTATAAGTGGCGACTGATATTGAATAGGGTGACTAAGTAAATATAGAATTTTTTTCATAAATGACCAATATAATTAATAATTTTAAACTCAATATAATTGTATATTATCTAGTCTTAGCATTTCCTCTAACATATGTTACTGGTTCTTTTTTGCCAAACTTAATTATAACAAGCATAATACTTTTATATATATATGAAATTTTTAAAAAAAAATTAAAAATTATAAATACCAAAATTTTCAAATTTTTTTTAATTTTTTGGATAATTTTAGTTTTATCCTCCTTTTGGGCACCAAACTTTGAAAAAGCAATTATTAGTGGAATTGGATACATAAGATTTCTAATCTTACCTTTTGCAATGATATATTTTATCAATGATGTAAAAAAATTTTATTTAGATATATCTTTTGTAATATTTATAATTATTGTTGTTTTGGGCATTGACATTATTTATCAAAATCATTTTGGAACAGATTTATTCGGATACAAAAATGCAATGGATGGAACAAGAAATTCAGGCTTTTTTGGTGAAGAACTTATTGCTGGTGGTTTTGTTGCAAAACTATTTTTTATTTCATCAATCTTCCTAGTAAAAAAAAAACCATTTTACCTAATAGTATATAGTTTATTTGTTGTTTTGGTGGTTTTTTTGTCTGGAGAGAGAATGTCGTTTTTATATTTATTATTAGGATTATTTATGCTTCCACTATTTTTTAATTTTAAAAAAAAAATAATTTACTTTTTAAGCTTATTAATTTTTATGGTTGTAATATTTAACACTCATGAAAAAAATAAAGAACGAATGTACAATAATTTCATCGAAGTTATAAAATATGGGGCTTATAATGAAGAAGGAAAATATTATAAAACTGAGAAAAATAATTTATATATATTTAATTCTGGATGGGGTGCACATTGGCTTGCAGCAAAAAATATTTTTTTAGATTCTCCAATTACCGGTAAAGGTCTAAGATCATTTAGATATATTTGTTCTGATAAAAAATATAAAACTATCTCTGAGAATGATGAAAATAGATGCTCAACTCATCCACACAATTATTATCTTGAAATAGCTGCAGATTTAGGAATTTTAGGTTTGGCATTTTTAGTTTTGTTTATAGTTTTTTGCTCAATTATTATTTTAAAGAATAAAAAAGATGATGAATTTTTAATAATAAAAATAATAAATCTGATAATTTTATTTTGGCCTATAGCAACAACTGGTAGTATTTTTAGTAGTTATTATGGGAGTTTTTTTTGGTTTTTACTAAGTATAACTATTATTCAAGGATTAAAAAAAGAGCTTAAAGTTTAGTTTCAGGCATTTTTGCTGTTTGCAAATTTGTGTCTAGTACAGAAATGTTATTGTAATGTGAACATTTTTTACATATGTCCTTTGGATCATTCATAAAACTATTCATGAGTTCTTGGTGATTTTTGTTATACCAAATTTCTTCTAATCTTTTTTCTTTAATATTACCAATAATTAATTCTTTTGCATCAACATCCCTGCAACCACAAATTCCAACATCACCATTCCAATATATATGTGGACCTGAAAAAAATTCAGCACAAGGTGAAAATCTGAAAGTCAAATTTTTATTTCTAAGTTTCATTGTACCTGTCAAATCCAGTGTGGATATTTTTCCTGCCCAATCATCATACCGATATTTATAATCTATTTTTTTTGGAGATAATATTTTTATCAATCGAATATAATCTGGTAAATTTCTTGTTTCAGTTTCAGATTTATCTGACCTCATTGAAATTGTTATGTTGACAGGGTTATTTTTAAAATTATTAATTTTGATTAAATCTACTAAATTTTGGAACATTTTTTTATATTGTTTTGATCTATAAACTCTTTCATACATTTTTTCATCAAACCCTGATGTTGAAAGAACTAAGTCAGTTAAACCTGAATTAATTATGTTCTCAGCTCCAAAATTTTTTACACTTATGAGATTACTATAAAAACCTATTTTATTTATATTTGAATATTTACGAGCGTAAGAAATTCGATCCAATATAAATTTATCAGCAAGTGGCTCTCCTACCGTAGGAGTAAGCCCTAAGGTACCACCACCAAGCTTTGAATATTCGTCAACAATCTTGTTGAATAATTCTTTATCCATAATACCCATGCTTCTTGTTTGATGTTGATATGCACAAAAAATACAATTAGCATTACATATATTTGTGGTTTCTATGTTTACACCATAAACTAAAGTCATAAGTTTTTTTTGAATTCTATCTTTTAAAAAATATTTCTTTGGAAACGAGAAACCTTTTTTTAATTCAGAAACGATTTTATTTATTAACATCTTTTTATAAATAGCTTTATTATAAATTTTAAATAATCTATACTTAAAAAAACCTTAGAAAAAAAATTTTTATTCCAACTAGAAACTCCATATTTTCTTAAGTTATAGTTAATATTAACTCTTTTAAAATTATATTTATACTTTTTTGCAATATAATAAGCATATAAATCAAGAGAAAAATCAATTGGAGGATTTTTAAATTTTTTTAGTAGTTTTTTATTAAAAATAGTGGGTTGTGCTGTAATTTCATAGAAAAACTTTTGGAGTAAAATTGAGGACACTAATGATAATCCTGTAGAAAAAAACATTTCTATTAATGTTCTTTTGCCTTTTCTAATTCCTTTTATAAATATATTTGATTTGTTATTTTTTTTTATAATCAAAATTATTTTTGAAATTTCCTCATTTAAATTTTTAACATCTGCATGAGTCCATCCAACATATTCTGACTTTGAATGACTTAAACCTTTTAGTATTCCATTGCCATATCCTTTATTTTTCTTAATGTTTACCAATTTAACATTATCTAATTTTAAAAATTTTATTATTTTTTTATTTTTAAATGAATTATCTGTTGATCCGTTGTTTACTAATATAAATTTTAAATATTTTAAATTTTTAAAACCTTCTATTTTCTTTAAAATTTTCTCTAGATTTTTATTTTCATTATAACAAGGAATTACTATATCAATATTCATACAATTAAGTTAAGTAAATTTAAAAACATAAATGTTAAAAATATAGATATAATAAAATATTTTTTATTTAAGTATTTGTTTAAAAAATTTCCTATCCATATGTAAACTAAAATTAATATTGGAAGGTAATTTACTATTTCATCATAAGAATGTCTTAAATTAACGCACCATGTTTTTATAGCAATAGGATAAAGAATTATTGTACTCAGAGATAATAAAAGTAAAAAATAATACTCATCATTATATTTTTTATTCGTATGCAAATAAAGAAATCTCAATAAAAAAAGTAAAACTAAAAAAAACATTGAAACTACGTTTGTACTTATAAAATTAAATGCTGGAGCTGAAAATTTTACCCATATATGATCTAAAAATCCTCTTATTTCACAATTTACATTCAATGGGTTAGTTTTCTCTTCTAGAACAGATAAAATAAAACCTTTGTTGTTGTTTGTTATTTCACTTTTTAAATTATATTCCATGATTACTAACTCTGCCAAATATGAGTGTAAAAATAATGCACTCAGTAGCGATAAAAAAAGAATTAAGTAATTTTGAATTAAGTCTATTATAATTTTCTTAAATCTAATCTTCTGTAAGATGCTAAAATAAACAAAAAAAAATGGTGAAAAAATTAATCCAAATTGAGCATATTGATATTTACTCAAAGAGCATAAGAAACCAAATATAAATACTAAAAATAAATATAACTTTTTTTTTTCATTAATAATTTTTGGTCCAATGAAAAGTCCTAAAAATTGCAATATTAAAAGAAACAATATTGTTTCTCCAATTGTTCTGCCCCATACTAAAATATAAGGGCTTAGACATAGCAAAATAACAAGAATTAAACTTGCTAAAAAAGAAAAATATTTATTTACCTTAACTGCAATGAACGAGAATAAAATAGAAAATATTATTATATTTAATTGGTAAACTATATTTATGTAATCAACTAAATTATTATTAAATATACTGGGCTTTAGTAAAGTTAATAATATTATATTTATGTAATAGCTTCCAAACCATGGGCAATAAACTTTATCATCAATAACAATATTATTTGTTTTTAAACAGTTTTGATCTGAAAAAAAAAATATATTTGAGATCTTAAATTCATTTATGTTAACTATTAAATTATTTAATAAATGAGACCCTAATTTGCCACTTATACCATCCTGACCATTGTAATATAAGGTTATTTCATCTAGCAATGATAATTGAAGAGGATTGTATTTTATAGAGTAATAAAAAATTACTAAATATAAAAAGAAAATAGAGTAATTGTTTAAATGCTTGTGATTTATCATTTAAGTCTTAAATTTTAATATTTGATTATTTCTCCAACTTTAATAAATGAGTTTTTTTTTATTGTTACACCTGGACAAATTATAGATTTTGCTCCTAACCAAGATGATTCTTCAATTGTAATACCTTTGGTAATCAAATCAAATTTTTCACTTTTAAAATCATGACTGCCAGTGCATAAGTAAACACCTTGAGAAATACAACAATTTTTTTTAATAACTACTTCAGCAAGATTGTCTATCCAAACTTCTTCTCCTATCCAACAATTATCATGAATTTTTAAATTCCAAGGATATTTTATTTTAACATAAGGTTTAATTAGAACATTTCTTCCAATCTCTGCTCCAAATAATCTTAACAAAAAAACTTTTAAAGTTGAAAAAGGTAAGAAACTATTAAATATTAAATTATTAAATAAATACCATAAATAATTTTTAATTTTTTTTTTTGTTTTTTTTTTTTCAAATTTTTCTAAATCTATCATTAGCTTAAATTAATTTTTTTAATTTTCGATCTTCATATGCAAAACTTCTTCTAGAAATCTTTGGCAAATTATCCTGATCAAAAATAAAAGAATTTTCTTTAAAAAAAATAGATGTGGAATGTGGAATAATCACACCAGGAGCATATCCAAAAAAATCTATTCTACAAAATTTTTTTTCTTTCATTAATTTAAGCATAGGAAAATAGCCATACTTATCTTGACCTTTACCGGTATAATATCCTTCAGAATTATCAATAATAACTATTCCTTTTTCTGAGAGATAGTTAATTGATAAATTTAAAGCCTCAAAACGATCATAGCTACCATCAATTATTAATACATCAAATCTTTCAGATTTGATTATATTCAACTGTTGATCGGTTAATTTATTGTTTTGAACTAAATTTAATGAATTTTTTTTATGTATAAATTTATGAATATGCTTAAACCACTTCTCATCATTTTCAAATGATGAGATTTTTAAACATCTCTCTTGCCACCAAAGTGTAGATTGACCAGATCCAAATTCTAAGACAGATATGTTTTTAAAATCTAATGCTTCTAAGTAATCAATGGCTGGATAAGAAAACCAACAAATTGGTTTTGAGTTTCGATCAACTGCTAAGGCTTTTATTGAACTTTTAAAATGACCTGTATCTTTTGAAAAAAAAAATGGGGTTAATAAAGCTGTGAAAATCTTTCTTATATTTTCATATATAAATTTAGGGACTAATGGTTTGATATTTTTACTTATAAATTTTATCATACATTTTTTTATATAAATCTAGTAGTTTAACTTTATCAAATTTATCTAAATATTTCTGACAATTTTTTTTTATATCTTTTTTAATAATTTTTTTTTCAATTTGAATTATTTTTGAAAAGATATCTTTTACTTGCAATTTTGCAGTTACCCCACAGTTATATTTTTCTATATCCCAAAAAGGAGTATTGAAACTCGTTAAAATTGGCTTACCTCTTAATAAAGATTCTAAATAAACATTACCAAAATTTTCACTATGTGATGGTAGTGCAAACAAATCTATAGAATTAAAAAAAAACTCTTTTTTTTGATTATCGAGATAATCATATACAAACACCCTGTCATTTAACTTATATTTTTTTATGACACCTAGTATTTCCTCTTTATAGCCAAAATCAGGTCCTGCTAGAATAAGGATAAATTTTTTATCCAAAAGCAGCAAAGTCTTTAATAATAAATCCATCCCTTTTTTTTTGTCAAATCTCGATAAACATCCAATTACAAATTTTTTTTTTGTGTCAATTAATTTTTTCTTTGAAAAGCTTTGTTTTTTTAAAATTAAATTAGGTATAATAAATATATTTTTTCTCACACCAAATAAATTTAAATCTTTTTTTTCCAATAAAGATGTTGCATGCCAAAAATACTTTTGATCTTTAAAAAATAAATGAAATATAATTTTTTTTAAGATTTTTTTTTTTGAATTTATTGACCAACTATTCAAAACACCTCTAGGTGATATCAATATTTTTTTTTTAAAAAATTTAGAACACACAATTCCATAAATTGAAAAAAAAGAAAAAATATCTTGAAAATGAACAATATCAGAATTTTTTATATCTTTATGTACATTAAATAAAAAACTAAATGAAAATCTATTAATAATTTCATCAAAATAGTAAATTATTTTATAATTTTTTTTAAAATTTTTTGTAAATGATTTTGATGATAGCCTTTTTTTTCCATTCGCTGTTGAAGTTGAAACAGAAATTTTTATATCACTGTATTTTTTTGATAGCTCTAAATTTGTTATATGAGAGGAAAAAATTACTCCTCCATAAACTTTTGCGGGGTAGTAAGATGGAACAATATTTAAAACTTTTAAAGCCAATCTATTCTACCACCATTGTATATTTAAAATAATTATTTGATAATTTTTGTAAGAAGGTTAAATGATCTTCAAATAAATCTTTAGAGATTATTTTTATCATTCTGTCTTTTGGAAAATATTTAAATTTTTCTGAATAATTTTTGATAAAAGAATTATTATTTTTTAATTTTAGAAAGTTTCTATATCCACTTACAAATTTAAATCTAAGCAAAGATAAAATAAATGTTTTTAAAACAACTCTATTATAAAAACATATTAAAATTACTTTTACATCACTTCCAAAAACATCATAAATATTTGAAATTATTTTTAAATTTGTTTGGTAATCAAAACAATTAAAAATATCTCTTAAAAAAATAACATCTATATCTTTGGGTATTGTTAGTAAATCTTCTTTATTTAAAAAGTTAATTTTTTTAAATTCAACTTTTTCACTAGTCGTTTTTACCTGTTTTTCAAATTTATCATCAAAATCTAAACAATAAATTTTTTTAGGATTGTAAGCCAGTAATTGTTTTGTAATTAGCCCTTTATTGCAACCAAGTTCTAAAATTTTCTTGTTTGTTAATAGCGATTTTAATTTGTCCTTATCTATCTCCATAAAATATTATGTTTTGAAATTGATATAAGATTTTCTTTATAAAGCTTATTCTTTTTTATATATTTTTTTTGTCTAGGAGCCTTTTTAAAAATTAATTTATACATTTCTACAGCTAAAGAAAATGATAAAGTAAACTTCCCTGGTATCACAGTATAAACACCCTTATTTTTTTCTTCACTTATTATTTTGTAGTTATAATTTCTTGAGCTTTTGTCAATAAATTCTGTTTTTACTCCATTGTATATTTTTTTATACTTTACGTTTGAATAATCTTTAAAATTTTTTTTTAGTATACTCTCAAATTGTTTTTTTACAGAATTTTCATTTTTTAAATTTTTTTCATATGGAAAACTAAGTGCAGAACTTATAACAGAATATTTTTTATTATCATGGTAGTGAATAAGGTGATTCAAGGTCTCTATTTTTTTGGGGGACAATCTAACAAAATTTTCATTACATAAAGCTGGATAGAATGACCCAATTGGAGAGACAAAGTTTTTTATATTTTTATTTTTGCTTATTAGAGGAATATTTTTTCCCGATGCATTAATTAAATATTTAGATTGAAATTTTCCTATTGAAGTTAAAATCTCAATAGTGTTTTGTTTTAAAGAATATTTTTTAAAATTTGTTTTCAATTTTATTTCTCCATTATTGCTTAGGTAGGATTGTAATAAGCTTCGAACTATTACCTCTGTGTTAAGTGTCCTGTCTAATCCTGAAATTTTAAAATGTGTATCTGGGTTTAAATTAATTTTTTTAAGATCTGGTTTTACAATAAACTTTTTAGAATAATCTTTATAGCTTGCTGATGCAATTTTTTCGGCAAAATCTTTAATATCAAGTTTTGATTCAAATATTTTATGTCTAGCAACAAACAATTTGATTTTTTTTTCCCAATCATAAATATTTTTCAAATATTTAATAAAATTTCTGTTTTTAAGGTCTTTATCATTTCTTGATGCAACATAATAATTTATTTTATCATCATTAAACCAACCTCTTTTTTTTTTAAATCTAAATTTTTTTTTTGAAAAAGTTAAATTCATATTTTTAAAATGAGAATAATATTTCGTAATATTTATCAAATTATTCAGCATATTTTTCAATGTTTGATTGTTTTCCAAAATTGCATACAAGCTACCAAAATGAAACCAACCATGTTGACTTGTACTAGCTTCAGAAATTAAATTTTTATTTTTTTCTATCAATAAAACTTTCAAATTATCTCTAGAAAACATTTCGGCTATGCAAATACCCGCTATACCACCACCTATTATTATAAAATCATATTTTTTCATAAACTTTTATGAATTCATTAATACAATTGATTGCATCAATTTTTTTCATTCCATGATGTATAGGGGGACATATTTGTTTTTTACAATAATTCTCTGTTAAAGTTAAATTATTTGCATATTTTCTATATTTTTTAAATACAGGTTGAGAATGACATGGCAATTCATATACACCTCCTCCACAAAATATATTTTTTTTTGCTAGTTGTTTTTTTACTTTTTCAGAATGAAATTTACTTTTACCATATATAACAAATTTATAGTTACTTGCTTGTGACATATGTTGTATTTTTGAAAATTTGATTGAACTATTTTTAAGTTTATCATAATATATCTTTTCAACAGCCTTTCTAATTTTTAAATTTCTATTCAAATTTTTAATCTGTATTATTCCCATAGCCGCAGATATTTCTAACATTCTCCAACTATTACCCATGTCGATATGATAACAACCAAAATTTTGCTTTCCCTTTCCTTGGTTTCTCATTGAGATAGCATAATCTCTTATTTTAGAATTATTTGTTGTAATCATGCCGCCTTCCATAGTCGTCATAACTTTTGTTGGAAAAAAAGAAAACGCACCCCCGGAGCCAAAATTTCCAGCATTTACATTTTTATACACACTACCATGGGCATGAGCACAATCCTCTACTAAAAAAATATTTTTTTCTTTACAAAATTTTTGAACTCTAAAAAAATCAGGATTAATTATACCTGCTATATGAACCCAAACTAGCCCAGAAAATTTAAATTTTTTATATTTTTCAATTACATTTTTGTATGTTGGAGATAAATAACTTGGATCCATATCAAGATAAACTGGATAACCATTGCTTCTAATTATTGATGCAATAGTTGCAAAATTTGTATTAGATTGAACAGCAACTTTGCATTTTAAAAATTTTGTATTGTAACTAATTAAAATTTCAAGTGCAGTAGTTCCACTGTTAACAGCCACTGCATAATTTGAGTTATTTTTTTTTGCAAATTCTAACTCAAAATTTTTCGTATACTTTCCTAAAATAAAAATTTTATTTTGTAAAATATCTTCAACATTTTTCATGAATAATTTTTTATCTTTTCTTGAAAGATCAAAAAAGAAAGGTTTAATTGTTTTTTTTTCTTGTTTCATAAATTAAGCTATCTATATAAAATCTGTACCAAAATCCCTGTAAAAAATGAAAAATTAAACCTTCCTTACCATCTAGAAAACCTAATCGAAAAAAATACCTATAAAAAAAATAACAAATACATCTTAAAAATAATGGTGACTTATTATATAAATTTAATTTAAGCCATCGAGTCCTTTCTGGCTTATCCCCTAGTATTTTTTTTTTTATGCTAACATCGCTTTTTGTTAACCCAAGGTATTCTCTCATTTCTCCTTCTCCAGTAACAAGATGTTTTTTTGTAAAAAAATCAATATGATTTTTTTTATTATCATCTACTAAATCCTTGTTAATATATTGAGTTTTACCATTAACAACTAAATATTCTTCTGTAATTTCTTCATATCTTGCAAAGTTTTTTAAAAATAACCTTGTAGTTTTCATTGGATAAATTCCTCCATATTTTATCCATTTATTCATCCAATAAATTCTCTTATTCATCATAAAAGCTTTAATTTTACCACTATTAAAATCTATTTTTTTTATTTCCAAGATTAATTCATCAGTAAAATATTCGTCTGCGTCTAATCTCATTATCCACTTAGTTTGAATTTGAATATTATCTAGTGCCCAATTGAACTGGATACCCTGATTTATAAATTTATTTTGATAAAATTGAACATTATGGTTTTTACATATTTGCTCTGTTTTATCTTGACTAAATGAATCAACCACTATTATCTGATTACTTATCGATTTCACACTTCGTAAACAAGTATCTAAATTAGCTTCTTCATTATGTGTGAGAATTATAAATGTAATATAGTTTGATAACGAACTCATATTTAAATCTATTGCGAATTAATTTTTTTTGCAAACTTTAATATTTTTTGTGAATTTATATTCTCATGTAATGGTATAAGACTTATAAAAAGACTTGAAGTAATTTTCTTAATTATTCCTAAATCAATTTGTTTTTGCTCTATATATTCTTCAAAATAATTTCGAAGTTTAATTATTTTTGACGGCGTTTTTTTATTATTTAATAAAAATTCATAACCAAGTAAACTTTGATATATTTTTGCATAGTCATAATGAACATCTCCATAAATTGAGAATTCTTCATCTTGACCACCTCTTGGATCTATAAATTTAATTTTATTATCAACTAAAAAAATATTTGAAAAAACGGTATCACCATGAATTAAATTTAATTTTGCTAACTGTTTTTTTTTGTAGATTTTAAAAAAATTGATTAAATTATTAAATAATTTATGGTTTTTTTTTCTTTGAGATATGCTTAAAGATTTAAGTCTTTTTTTAAATTTAGATAAATAATTACTATAATAAATATCTGTATCTGATGTATTATTTTTTAGTTTTTTAGAGTGAATAAATTCTAAGGCTTCAAGCATTTTTTTAATATGATTTATTTCTAACAATTCAAGTTCTAGTAATTTTTGAAAAGTAATCCCATTTATTGTTTCCATAAAATATCCTTTTTCATTTGTAGAATAAATTTTAGGAAAAAATTTTTTTACCTCTTTGGGGATTGATTTCAAGTATTTTGACTCAAGATTAATTTTTTTTTCTAATGAAGTTTTGTATGTAATATTCTCACCTATAGTTATTTTATTTCTGACTCTACTTAAAGATTTTTTTACATCGTAATAACCTAATTCAAAATCTAAATCATTAACTGGATTTACAGATTTGTAATCTACAACAAAGTCCGCCTTGGGCTTTGAAAATAATAAACTATTAAATGAAATCTGAAATTTTTTTAGGTTTTTAATTATTAATTGTTTTTTTTTAAAATTTAGATTTTGCTGTGCCTGAATAATAATAAAGTGTCCTTGTTTTTTAAGAGTATTTAAATAATCTATATTGGTATAATTTGGAAAACTATAATTGTCCTCTAATAAGGCTTCTAAATCAAAACAAATTTTTTTCTTTTGTATTTTTTCTTTAATACAAAAATCGAATAATTCTTTTGGTGTACCTAAAATATGAAATTCATTTTTTTTTATATGAAGACCTTTTATTATTTCTTTCCTCTTAATCAATGCATCATAAATATTTGATATATATGCTTTTTTATTATTCTGAAAAATTTTTTTTGACTCACTTAAAAAAAGATTAGTTGATCTAAAATAATAAGCTCCTGTACTAAAATTATCTGATATTCTTTTTTTCTCTCTAATTTTTGTAATTTCTTTTTTTTTATTAAATTTTATATATGAGTAAATTGGATCTTTTTTATCTGTTTTAGAATAAACAATTGTACTATGTTTTGTATTTCTTAATTCATTAATGATATTTTTTTTATAAAACGTGTCTCCATCACAAATTAAAAGTGGATTATCAAGTTTTTCTTCATCTAAAAATGATTTTAAATTACATACAGTTTCAACAGGACCTCTTGTATTTTGTTCTAATCTTATCAAATTTATATTTTTATATTTAATAAAATGTTTTTGAAAATTATATCTATCTAAAAAACTATTGTAGATAATATAGACTTTATCTTTTTTTTCTATTTTAAGAGATTTAATTACTTTAAATATAATAGATTCTCCTAAGGCCCTTATTAAAGGTTTTGGTCTTGTGTACCCAAAATCGTCAAATCTTTTACCAATTCCGCCAAGAGGAATGACTACATTTAAACTTTTATTTTTATTAATCATCTAAATTTTTTATACTAAGTTTCCAAAACTCCAAAGTTATATATAATATTTATATAAATTTATATTTTTTGATTTATTTAATTTCTTTTTAATTATTAAAAATTTAATTAATAAATAAAGGGGGTTTATCAAATTTACACTGATAAAATTTTTCTACTGTTTCCTTGACTCTTGGTCCAAAATAATCTGGAGAATATTTTGTAGGCAACTCATGGGAACCAATATTTCTATAGTTAGACCAATATAAATCAATAATTTCAGTATTCGTTTTAATTACACTCTGATTAATTTTGCAAGCATTAACTAATAAATCGTAATGAGCTCTAATTAACTTATGTTTATCTTTCTTAAAAAAAATTTGAGACTGAATTAGATTTGTAAAGTGAGTAGAGAATAAAAAAAGTATTATTATAACATAAAACTTTGAGTAAATATTTATTTTCATACATTCGTGACAACAATAAACATAAAATAAAAAAAATAAAAATTTTAGAGGCATTACAGAGTTATACTCGTGGTATCTAAGAATAGACAAAAATAACACGTTATAAAAAAAGAAAACAGTCAAATATAAAAATAATAATATAAAAAATTGTTTATTAATTTTCTTTTTTAATGACGAAATATTTTTCGTAAGAGCAATTATGATCGGCGTTAGAAAAAAAATTATCATTTCTTTATCCATACCAAAATAAGTTAGCTGTCTAAAAAAATGAACTCTCCAATTACCTCCCAAAAAATCTAGATTTATATTATGTCCTTCTGCTCTTCCAGAATTAATGCTTACATAAAAATGTAAAACAGATAAAATCAAAAAAATAAAAATAATAATTGAAAATTGACTATTAAATATTTTTAAATCTTTATTCTCAACTAGAATA
>Ga0209335_10001891_pt1 | contig 23347 bp, 24 predicted proteins | sample COG_09_FD_184753 | JGI IMG/M metagenome (GOLD analysis project Ga0209335, IMG submission 184753) | Pelagic Microbial community sample from North Sea - COGITO 998_met_09 (SPAdes) (version 2) | ecosystem: Environmental > Aquatic > Marine > Neritic zone/Coastal water | place: Helgoland, sampling...
ACAGCCAAGCGGATGATCTCAGGGCTCGTTTTAAAATACCTGAATGGGGAGTGTTTTGTCATACGGAGAGGCTACGAGACCACCCTGCCCGTCTCAAGCAAGTTTAATTTGACAAAACCAGTTTACTCTGAAAAAGCCCAAATAGTTTTGTCTGACACTGCCGCGAGGTTGCAAAGTAGCGCTGGCCGCTGCACGTCAATCTAATCTAATTTGTGCTGCAGACAGGTTGGCGGTCACCTCTGCGAGAGCTGACACGGCGATCAGCGAGGCGTTGCGCAAGGAAGGGACGAGGCCAATTGGGCCTTGGATCCGCCCGCACAGCGCCGGACTGAGGCCTGCGTCTGCAAGCCGTTGCAGGCGGATATCTTGGGTCTTTCGGCTGCCCAAGGCTCCAATAAAAAATGGCCCCTGCGCCGCGGCGCGCATCAGCAGGCTTTGTTCCCACTCATGGTCGTGAAACAACAGCAGCACCGCCGTGTGAGCATCCACTGGTATCTGCAAAAAGGCTTGCGGCGTGGTCATGGGCTGGCAAGTTATAGGCTCCAGCTGTGCCAGGTTCGTGAGATCATCGCTGTCGGGCGAGGCGATGTGCAGTTCAAAATCCATATGCGCCGCAAGGCTGGCAGTGGTGCGTAAAATGGCGCCACGCCCCGCTAAAACCAGGGCTGGCTTTGGGGCATATTGAAACCGAACGGAGCCAGATTGCGCCGTAAATGTGAGCACGGCCAGCTTGCGGTCGCGCAAATCCTCTAAGGCGCCGCGCAACATCTCAAAATTGGGTGCTGGATCAATCACCAGTTCCAACGCGCCGCCACAGGGCAGCTTGAGATCCATATAGGGCGAACCGGCACCATATCGAATATGTTTGATCTGCCCTGTCTCAATGGTCGTAAGCCCTTGTAAAACAATGTCACGATCAATGCAGCCATTGGACAGATAGCCCAGCATTGAACCATCTTGCGAGACAACTGCCAAAGACCCAACCTCGCGTGCCGCCCCACCCTCAATTGCAAGACTGGTCACCAGCGCGCAAGGCTGACCCGATTTGATCAACCTCACGGTGGCTTCCAAAATATCTTGTGCATGCTCAGCATAGGTGATGCTGGCTTCAGGCATTGTTACATCCCTCCGCAAAGCACGGGTGTAACAATGCCCAATACAAGACCAAAAATTGCTTCAAAGTCTAAACCCCAAACCTGTTTACAGTCCCTCCCCTCCTAGGGAATCAGAACTGTTCACTCTCAACTGACTGCGATGTCGCGCTCCACTTTATAGACGTCTAAATTCGTATCTACCCACTCAAAGTCCAACTTTGAGGCTTCTGAGATATTCAGCCTAAAAGCAAAATAGGGATTTGCCGCGATTGCAGGTTCCATTTTTACCGAAAACGCCAACTGCCCATTCACATAACACCTGAACCATTCGGCAATGCGAATTGGTACCAGCAATCCACTGACATCGCGTCTAAGCCCAGTTTCCATTGGATGGCCAATGATTGTTCTGACTTCAATGCTACCATTCGCTTCCACCTTTTTTGGAACGGAAACTTTGATCCTGGGGGTCCAACCGGGCGGAAATTGATCGCTAGCGACGGCATCTTCACAGGCCCCCAATGTCACATCAACCTTGCGCGAGGCGCTGAATAAGGCGCCAGACCGCATTTTGGTCACCGCGACGATGTTTTGATAGGCCTTTATGCGCAGTCTAGTCGAAAATTCTGCTGCGCTGCACATCGGGGTGAGATAAAATTTTGCAATCCGGGGTCGTGGATTTCGGTCTCCATAAAGTCCAATCACTTCAGGATAGTCATCAGCCTGCATGTCACTCGGGACTGACAAGGTTAACGGCACCGATACACCGGAATCGGAATAATGTGGCATGTCGATATTAATAGGTCCATCGTCTAAATCCATGGCGCCAAAATCTGTCAATATTGCATTTTTTACGTCCAATTCTGTAGCCAAAGCCATGCAGGGAAGCCCCATAGCTAAGAAAGATGCGGAGGAATTAACAAAACCCCGTCTCGTCAGATAGGAGCGCTTCATGCGCGTCGATGATGGTGGTAATTGCACCAGTGTACTCACTCTTTTTAACTGATTTGTGTCGACTTTAGCCTACGATAACAAAAAGTCCTCAAAAATATCACTCATTATAATCAGTATTATAAATGATATTTATTGATTTTAATTATGATAAATTATGTCAAAATTTGACGACCAACTATTACAGGGCATATCAATGACAGCCACTTTCTCGCAGTTATTTGTGTTTGCGTTTCTTATTTTACAGATGAGCCCACAAATCTCACTGGCCGCAACCGCAGAACTATCTGTATTATCTTGTAGAATTTGTCACGCCCAATCCGGAACTTCGTCTGAAATCCCCAGCTTGGCCCATAAGTCCAAGCAAGAGGTCCTGAACAAGTTTAAAACGTTTCTAGCAATAAAAACCGAATCGACCATCATGCATCGATATATGACCGGCTACTCAGCGGTAGAACGTGAAGACTTGGCAGATTACATTTCAAAATTTGGGTTGGTGGCAAAATGAAAACGTTTAATCGACGCCAAGCACTTGCCCTCTCTGCTACAGCCGCGACCGGATTACTCTTGGCCAGCCCTACGCTCGGGGCAAATCGACCCAAAATTATTATAATTGGAGGTGGATTTGGTGGGATTTCGGCCGCCACAGTGTTGAAAACCATTCAGCCTGATTTTGACATCACGATTGTGACTGAAACGGATTCGTTTAGCACATGCCCGTTTTCCAATTTGGTGATCGCCGGACTAAGATCGCTCAAGAGCATCACCTTCTCTTATAAAAATATCGCGGCCCAAGGGATGTCGATTAAAGTTGGCAAAGTCACCACAATTGATGCCGTGAAAAGGGTCTTATCCTTGACCGATGGCTCGAACCTAAGTTTTGATCGCTGCATTGCCTCTCCAGGCATTGAGATGCAGTTTGACCAAATACCAGGTTATACAGAAGCACTGCAAAATCTGATGCCACATGCTTGGAGGGCGGGTGCGCAGACACTCCAGCTTAGGGATCAATTGTCGTCCATGCAGCAGGGTGGAACTTTCATAATATACGCGCCCAACACCCCTTACCGATGCCCAGTCGCCCCCTACGAGCGCGCAAGTTTAGTTGCGCATTATTTTACAAGACATAATCCAACAGCAAAAATTTTGATTGTTGACGAAAAGGACTCGTTCGCCAAACAAGCCCTTTTTACACAGGCATGGGAGCTGCTGTATCCAGGCATGATTACCCATTTTCCCTTCTCCGAAACGGGAGGGATCATTGAAGTAGATGCCAAAAATCTAGAAATTATGACCCCGTTCGAAAATTTCAAAGGCGATGTTGTCAATTTTATCCCTCCGCAAAAAGCACCGCAATTTTTGTTACAATCGGGCTTAGGAGGTAATGGGTTATGGTGCCAAATTGACGAGGCCACATTTGAGTCCAAACATGCGCCCAATATCCACATTTTGGGCGATGCGGCGTTGGTGGGCGATATGCCCAAGAGTGGCTTTTCGGCCTCGGTTCAAGGTGGAATTTGCGCGCATGCAGTGGCATCTTTGATGAATGGTGAGCCGCCCAAAACCGCTGTGTTGCTCAACACCTGCTACAGTCTGGTTGCACCAGACTATGGAATCTCAGTCGCAGGTGCCTATCGCATAAACGATGAAGGTCGACTGCGATCAATCAAAAATACCGGCGGAGCGAGCTCCATTGATGCAAGCGACGAAGTCAGAAAAGCTGAGGCTTCTTATGCTTATGATTGGTACAATAGCCTCACACACATAATGTTTGGATAGGTCAACAATGGGTTTTAAAATATCTTTAGTCCTTGGTGCAGGATATGCTGCAATCTGGGTTGCAACATCAGTGCTTTCTGACGGCGTAACGGCTATATATGCGCTCACGAATACTGCCGGAGACCCTGAAAACGGCCTTTTGGTCCTACGTGATTCGTCAAAAGCAAGTTGCCTGATTTGTCATAACATTGCATCCCTTCCAGATCGTGACCAAGGGCGAATTGGCCCAGCCTTGGATGGCGTTGCTACTCGGTATTCCGAACATGACCTGCGCCTCCGGCTTATTGATGCAAGGCACATCAATGAGAAGACCGTAATGCCCCCATATTTCTCCACCGAAAATCTCTTTCGAGTTGGACAGAAGTGGCAAGGAAAAACAATATATACAGCGCAAGAGGTCGAAGACGTTCTGGCTTTTCTGATGGGGTTAGAGGACTGACATGAAAAGATTGGCACTCATACTGATCATTTGTGCCGCTCATGCACATGCGCAAACTTTGGCAGGCTCAGGCCCCATCTCCGGTTATGACTTCATGGAACCCACAACGCAGCAACTCCAGGATGATGACTTTATAAATCCCGCATTTTTTTTGGTTGATCGAGGATTGGCTCTGTGGGATCAGCCCAGCCCGACCAACTCCAAATCCTGTGGCAACTGCCATCAAGACATCGAAACTGATATGTACGACGTCTCACGCCAATATCCAAAATACGATACCAAACTTTCAAAATTTATTAATCTTGAGATGAAAATAAACAGCGAAATAGTGAATAAACTTGACGCTTCGCCGCTGGCCCCCGGCTCAGAAGACCTGCTTGCACTGACCAGTTTGATTGGGTTGCAATCACGGGGTTTGCCAATGGCCAGCGCGAGCAACGCTGAAACCCAGCCTTGGATTGAACGGGGCAATACCATCTACAAAACCAAACGCGGTCAGTTGAACCTTTCTTGCGCAGACTGTCATCAAGATCACTGGGGCGACAGGTTGCGCGGTGACACTATCAGTCAGGGGCAAATCAACGCATTTCCCATATTTCGCCTCATCTGGGGCGAAGTCGGTTCACTTCAACGCATGTTTACGTGGTGCATGAACGCGGTGCGATCAGAACCTTATAACAATGACTCAGATGAGTACCTGGCGCTCGAAGCCTTCCTTACAAAAAGAGCGCAGGGCCTTACTATCGAAACACCTGGGGTTCGCAGATGAAAGGAACCTCACAGCAAGAATACACAGTATACTGGTTAAAAGGACCGAACTATGAATAAAAAAATTGCTATGTCAGGGACTCTTGCTGTGGTGCTTGTGGCCACTGCGGTGGTTTCAGTCGATGTATTTCCAAGCGAAATTAAGCCGTTAACATCTCTTGACCAGGCTGGCTTCTCCGACGATCAAATCGAACTGGGTCATAATTTAACCTTGATTGGCGATTGCACCTCCTGCCATCGACCCAAGGGCACCAAGCATATGTCAGGCGGTGTTACGCTGCCAACTCCATTTGGAACCATCTACTCCACCAACATCACACCTGATTTTCAGAACGGCATCGGGTCTTGGTCTTATGAAGCCTTTGAACGCTCGATGCGCGACGGAATTGACCGTGAAGGAAATCATCTCTATCCGGCCTTTCCCTACGATCATTTTGCGGCCACAACCGATGAAGACCTTACGGCAATTTATCAGTTCTTGATGACACGAGAGCCAATCGCGTCAGAGCCCAAGCAAAATGAGCTGTCATTTCCGTTCTCCCTACGGCCACTTTTGGCAGGGTGGAAACTCTTATTTCATAACAAGGCGCCCTTTGAGGCCGATCCAGCGCTTACTGTTGAGGAAAATCGAGGCTCCTACCTGGCAAATACTTTAGGGCACTGCTCGGCCTGCCATAGCCCCCGAAATATGTTTGGCGCCGTCAAAAAGAATTCATTTTTTGAAGGTGGCGAAGCGGAAGGTTGGATCATTCCACCACTCGCGGAACATAGCATCTCAACTGTTGGCTGGGATATTGATGACTACGCGGATTACCTCTTCGATGGCTGGAGCGAAAAACACGGCATCGCGGGCGGGCCAATGACAGAAGTTGTCGATAATTTGTATGAAGCGAACGAAGATGACGTCTTTGCTATCGCCGCATGGCTTGCCAAAATTACACCACCCATCGAGCCAGATAAGAGCGCCAAGCGTTTTAAGGCCATAGCAAGCCTAGATTTACCAGAGGACTTTGACGTCACTTTTGTGGGCCAAGACGTGCCACCAAATATTCTCTCCGGGGCTCAGATCTTTAAAGGTAAATGCGTCAAATGCCACAAGGCGAGGCTGGTAAAATCGCAGCCTGTTTCTCTTGGTCTGAGCTTTTCCGTGAATGATGACAGCCCCAAAAATCTATTTAATATCATTCTTAAAGGCATCGAGCCGCCACTTGGTGTTAGTTCAAGGAAGATGCAAGCGATATCCCTATCGGAAGAAGAGCTCGCAGCCGTAGCCTCATTTGTGCGGTGGCGCTTCAGCGACCAAGCAGAATGGATGAACCTTGCAACGGATGCAAAAGAGGCTGCCTCAGCAGGTCCACCACATTAAGGATTTGTCCTATGGACCTTAAAGCTCTTGTCGTTCAGGTGGCAAGAGCTTTTGCTATTTTTGAACATCAGCACCGCGTCACATTAGGGAGCTCGGTGGATAAGTATTAGTCGGACAACTCCAACTCCACGCCGGACACACCAATGAAGTACAATAAAAAAGGGGCCCAAAAAGGCCCCTTAAAAAATTTTCAACAAATTACCGGCAACGCGACCGGCGGTGGTGCCAGGTTTACAGATCAGCTTTTGAAAACGGTGTCGACCTGATGCGTTTTCCAGTTGCATAGAAAATCGCATTTGCAATTGCTGGCGGTGTTGGCGGTCCTGTTGGTTCACCAAGCCCCCCCCACCACTGATCTTCCGACATTTCAAGATGTACTTCAATCTTCGGAGGCGTATCAGCCATTCTCATCATAGTGTAGGAATCAAAGTTCGTATTCACAATTCTTCCATCACGAATTTGAAGACCACCAGTCATGGTATGACTTAATTCCCATATGGCAGAGCTTTCAGCTTGCTCTGTCGCGTTAAGTGGATTGATTACATAACCGCTGTTTATGAAGTATTGCAAACGGTCAATGAAAATTTGACCTCTCCTACTGACCTCGACAGTTGCAACACAGCCTGAAACTGTGCCGTGGGATTCAACAAGAGCTAAACCCATTCCCACACCAGAGCCAAGATCTGTTGTCCAGCCAGACTTCTCTTTCATAGCAAGAAGTACGCGCTGTACAGGTTCATTTCCCTCTGTAAGTTTAAGACGCCATTCCAGTGGATCCCAACCACCAGCTTGCGCAAGCTCGTCTGCCATTTGTTCGATGACAAATCCGTTCGCGTTTGCGCCCGGCGCTCGGTGATATCCAATGGGTATGTGGCTTTTCACACTGCTATATTCATGCCGACGGTTTGCAACTATATATGGCATATCGGCCACGCTGCGCTGCGTGAAGGCAGGCATTTTTTCCTCACCCACTATGTGGGTAGTTAATGCAATAGGTAGTCCATCATCACCCAACGCGGCTTGATAAGTACCCCAAATTGGTGGCCGTTGCGAATCTTGAGCAATATCCTCTTCACGACTACGGATGACTTTGACAGGTCGCCCAATTTCTGCCGAAATTGCCGCGGCTTGTCTGTGCACATCCATATTGTAGCCGCCGCCAAAACCGCCGCCCAGATATGTTTGATGCAAATGCACATTCTTAGTGTCACGCCCCAACTGATCAGCAGTTTCGTTCAAAGAACGCGCAATATCTTGGGTGAAAGTCCAAATATCACAGCGATCGGCCGTAACATCAGCAACCGCACATGGTGGCATCATCGTCGCGTGGCTTTCGAAAGGTCTATGAAACACTTCGCCAATAACAACATTGTCAGATGCTGCAATAATGCCCGGTACGGCTTCTTGGTTCACACCTTTATCCCTATTCTTGCCGGGATTGCCATCTACATTAAGTACAAGTGTACCAGGTCCAGAGATTAGGCTCATCGCTTCCGCAGCTTGACTATCTGAAGTGATAGATGCACCGCGACCATAGTCCCAAACGATTGGCATAACGGCCAAAGCGTTTTTCGCTTGGTACCAAGTCTCAGCCACGATTGCTACGCCGCTACGCAGATCCGTAAATGCTGCAACCGGCTTAACTTGCTTTAACTCAACTGCCGAGATGACACCTGGCATATTTTTGACAGCTTCAAAATCATAGCTTACCAATTTACCTTCAGGTACTGGGCATGCTTGAGCTGCAGCGTAAACCATTCCAGGGACTTCAACGTCAATAGCATATGTTGCCGTGCCGTTTGTCTTCTGTGGAATATCAAGGCGTTTCACAGATTTTCCAAGTAACCACCAATCTTTGTAAGCCTTTATCTTTGGCTCTTCTGCAAGGGTAACTCCTGCAGCATCGGCGGCAAAATCTCCGTATGAACCAGATTGGGACCCTGACGTCAACATTCCTTGATTGGCGTTAACTTGATCTACAGAAACACCCCAGCGGTTAGCAGCAGCGATCCGCAAACGTTCGCGCGCAGACGCACCAGCCTGCATCATGTAGGGATGGCGGCTAGCAACGGTTCGTGACCCACCAGTCGATGTTGTGGTGTACAAATTGTCATTGTTCACGTGACGGTTAGCACTGGCCATAACGTGGCGTACGTTTTCCCAAGGAATGTTCAGTTCTTCTGCTATCATCATAGGTACGGAAGTGAACGCGCCCTGCCCCATTTCCGTTTGAGGCGTAACGATGCTCACGATATTATCAGCGTCGATTGTCAACCACGCATTGATTTCGATAGCGCCTCCAGTACTAGCCTCGGCTGTCTGTGGCAAATGGAAACCGATAACTAAACCACCAGCTACGGAAGAAGTGACCTTTAAAAAGTTTCGTCTTGTGAAGTTTAATTTATTCATTTTCATTCTCCTCAAGACTTTGCGATTTCGGCTGCCCGATGGATGGCCGCACGAATACGAGGATAGGTCCCACAGCGACAAATATTGCCGGCCATGGCCTTATCTATTTCATTGTCAGACGGTGCGTCGTTTTTTTCCAATAAAGCCACAGCCGACATGATTTGGCCTGATTGGCAGTATCCGCATTGGGGCACCGTAATCTCTTGCCAAGCCTGCTGGACAGGGTGATCGTTATCTGCCGAAACCCCCTCTACTGTGCGAATGGATTTTCCAACCGCCGCGGCAACGGGCATGTTGCAAGACCGCACCGCATTTCCATCAATTATTACTGTGCATGCACCGCACTGAGCGATACCGCAACCAAATTTGGTACCGGTTAAACCGGCTTTTTCTCGAATAGCCCAAAGCAAAGGCATTTGAGAATCTGCGTCAACCACATGGTCTTCGCCATTAATATTGAGTGTTAGCGCCATTTTAGCATCCTTAATTTTACGATCATCCCCAGAAATAGGACCTAGGAACTTTGAATTCTCATAGTGGAAGCTTGACTGTTTGAGAAATGACTTTCCAAACGAACCAATCATAAAATTGTGCTGGTTGCTCACCACCGTATTATAAAAATGTCTAATGGATAACGCTGGAGACTCAAAATGAATATCTTCGATTAAAATCAATTTTAATAATTGATAATTTCAATAGTTTCATAACTTATCTATGTATTGAGCCCCAACGCACTAGGCTCAGGACCTATTAATTTTGTTGATGGTATCCAGCCTGTATGATTCACTACCGCAAACAGTGGAGGGTTTTATGAGCAATCTTTATTGGCTGAGCGAAGATCAAATGGGGCGGCTTCGGCCGTATTTTCCAATGAGCCGAGGTAGAGCGCGTGTTGATGATAGGGGTGTCTTGAGTGGAATTATCTTCATTAATCGTAACGGGTTGCGTTGGCGTGACGCTCCCAAAAAATACGGTCCGCACAAGACTTTATACAACCGCTGGAAACGGTGGGGTGATATGGGGGTATTTGGGCAGATCATGGAGGGGCTCGCAGCCAAAGCGCCTGACAACAAGACGATCACAATCGACGCAACTTACCTCAAGGAACATCGCACGGCTTCCAGCCTGAGGGTAAAAAAGGGGGGCGTGGACGTCTGATTGGCCGTACTAAAGGTGGTATGAACACGAAACTGCACGCAGTGACTGACACGATTGAGCGGCCGATCCGGTTCTTTATGACCGCTGGCCAGGTCAGCGATTATGCCGGAGCGAAAGCCCTTATAAGTAACCTGCCAGCAGCTGGATGGCTATTGGGAGATTGAGGCTATGACGCAGACTGGTTCCGTGCAGCATTTGTAAACATGGGCATAAAGCCTTGCATTCCAGGGCGAAAGTCACGGCGCAAAGCAATCAAATACGACAAGCAAAGATACAAAAGACGCAACCGGATTGAGATTATGTTTGGTCGCCTGAAAGATTGGCGACGTGTCGCCACCCGTTACGACAGATGTCCGAAGGTTTTTCTGTCTGCAATCGCGCTCGCGGCCATTGTCCTATTTTGGTTATGAGTCCTGAGCCTAAGCACCGCGACATCCATAGCGGTTAGAAAAGTTAAATTTTAAAATTTAAAATAAATGGCTGTATGTTGAAATTGAAACAGATTTGTTCCTATTTGAGACCCTTGTAGGTGCAATAAAGGCCTGTATCGCTATCGTTGAAATACAGCGTGCCCGCTTTCAAATCGAACCTTTTCTGTCCGAATTCACCCGAGAGGGTGATGAACTCTTCCGACAGGACAAATTTGACCTCGCCGTAGCCAGGAACAACCTGCAATTCTTCCGCAGAATTGAAATTATAGATTTCCAGGTCCATCATGCCCGTACAATTCGCGGTGATTATGCTTTCAGCGAGAGCCGGATTACAAAGCATAAAGCTTGCAACTCCGACAAACGCTCCTAACAAATTTAGCCTTTTGATATTCATCTCATGCCTCCGTTGATTGTTTTTAGGAATAAATTTGCAAAAAAATTCATTTGATTACAATAAAATCTAATTCCGACAAAGTTTCCTGTCGTATGAGATCGTATTCTTGTACGAGAGTACTTTTGCATTTCCCCACAAATTCCATAAACGTATTACTTGAGCTGAAATGCTTCGGAAATGCTAAACACATAATTCTGCTTGTCTCACCAATATCAAAAAAATTCATTTTTTGTTTAACACCTTTGGATAGGTTGGCGATCATGGACGCAGGAATATGGCAACTGGCGAGCCCCGCGGAAACGATTTGTATCGCAGATAAATGCGTTGTTGCCTTAAAATAAGGTTCAGAAAAAACTAATTTGTCGCGATACCAATTCACGGTGCCAAGATTCCAAGTGGCAAGAACCGGTGTGCTAACATATTTAGTCAATTCAGGATGTGAATTAATATTCTTAGCCGTTCTTAACGTTTCAATGACATCGGATATAGGGACCGAACGCGGAACCGCCCACAGGCGCTCCTCTGAATAAAGGTCTATGATTTTGAAAGATTCCCTTTGCCCAGAAATATTCTCATTGGACAAAATTCCAATGTTAATTTTATGAGACAAAAGGGCTTCGACAACTTGACTGGAATCTACAAATCTAACAAAATTCATTGATGTGATTGAAGGGATTTCGACAGCTTTTTTGGCGATCAAACCCTCGATTCGTCCTTGCATGCTCGGGGGGGCGCCCAGATTTATATTCAAAGTATTTTCAAGGTAAATTGAATCATGCTCAGCCTGTGCGGACTGTACTAAGTTTATAATTTTTATGGCTTTTGTCAGCCAAAACTCCCCTGCTAGTGTGAGTCCAATAGTCTTTTTTTTTGTTCGAATGATCAATTGTGTATTTAGATTTCTCTCTAAATTCGCCATAGTTTGTGATAGGGTTGGTTGCGATAAATTAGTTAGATTTGCGGCCTTGGAAAACGACCCTGCGTTAACAATAGATCTAAAAACTTCAAGCTGCCGTATGCTGATTTTACTGTCATTCCCACCAATTTTCTTCAAAATCTGTCAGCCTGTATAAATTACTTATAAAAAAATAATCATATAAAAACGCTGCTGTCAAAAAGTTTTACAGAAAAAAATCAATGCGCACTATTGGTTTATGTAATCAAAACTATTCTGTTGGATTGAACGCATAAGTATTTAAAAAATTAGACAGTCAAAAGGGACCTTGGGGCAAGATGCTGAAACGATAAGTGCCTGGCTAATAAGTAATTAATTTCATTCACAATATATTAAGTTTCGCGCTGCATTCAATATTTTGAGATCCTTTTACACCTGAGTTGGTACATAAAATCTGACACATACAATCCGGCATCTAAGGCCAAAATATTAAGTTACATATTTCACTGAGCAGATATTTTGATGATGACAGGCTAATTTTACCGACGTACGCTTGAATGACCAGATATCGAAATGATCCTGTTTGATGAAAATCCTCCTGTTGTCTGCGATGTTTTTTTTGCCATCAACCTATGCCTCCGGCTGGGAGTCTAAAGATTTGAACAAACTTTTGGGTTCAATGTCCTGCGAGTCTTGTGAACTTACACACGTAAATCTTGTAAAGACCGACCTACGAGCCGCCCAGCTTTCTGGTGCAAACCTTTCAGAAGCAAGGCTGATGTACAGCAGCCTCATTGGTGCAAGCATGGGCAATGTAAATTTGTCTAAATCTGACCTCAGGGGTGCCAATCTATTTCATGCTAATTTAATTGGCGCTGATCTTTCTGGTGCCGACTTACGGGGGGCGAATATGGTTGGAACTAAACTGACCGCAGCCAATCTTTCTGGTGCCAATCTGGGAGGTGTTAACCTTTACGGGGCAGACTTGGGTTATGCCAAACTTTATGAGGCCAATTTTCAGAATGCTTTTCTATTCAACGCCAATTTTAGACACGCAAAACACAATGGCACACCTTGGGAGTCAGCCAGCCGTTGTGCAACAATCTTGCCAAATGGGGCGGTTTCAAACAAACACTGCACCGACCAATGATGAAAGCGGTCAAAGCCATTCAACCTTCTATTTTAATATGCGCATCTTTATTTTTCCTCGCCACATTCGCTCCACTCTTGGCACAAATAAATCCGGAAGAAGAAGAGTTTTACCAAAGCCCGACCTCAACCGAATCGAATGAGATCATGTCAGAGGACGCATCCCCACCGGCCACAAGTGAGCGCTCATCAGAAGCGTCAAAACGGCCTGATCAGTCTCTTCTAGACCGGCTCACTCCAGAGGTAATTGCCGCAGTTTTTGCTGGGGTAGATGCGGTTAAAATTGTTGTAGATGATGGACCATCAGCCGCCGCCGCTTTTGCAAGCAGTGAGATGGTTGGATATATATTTTCCACCCTAGATGTGCTGCGAGCCCCAGGATACTCCAGCATTCCCTTTGACGTGATAGCGGGTGTAACCCTAGAAGGCACAATCACCGGAGCGGTCGTATTATTTCACCAAGAGCCATATTTACTTAATGACTCACGAAGAACAGCCCAGTTGATAACCTTCTTAACAAGCCTTGAAGGTTTAGAAGGGCGTCTTGGTGCGGAAGGTGGATTAAAGCCGTCTTTTGTTGCTGGTGCCACAATATCAGCGCGTGCGATGCGCAATGCCGTTCTTGAGGGCGCACGCATGGTTGTGAGGTACCGTAGCGAGGAGATCATCGTCACCGAACCCACGGTCGATACCATAAATTTTAAACCATTAAGCACGCAAGATTTGGTGAGAGATGGCGGGTTGGCCTATGTTCACATCACGAACCAAGACCTGTTTGATGCAATGGAAAAGGCAGGCCTGTTCAACTTTTTGCCACAAATCCCGGTCTCTGGCGGCCTGGGTAATACATATATTGAATTTGTCGTCGGCTATGCAAACCCCCCGAAAATTGGCCGAAATGGGATGGGGCAAGAGCCTTACAACAAATTAATGAATGAGATGGGAGACGGCACCGAAGGAGTGTTCGTCGCGACATTGCACGGCGTTTATGATCATCGAGGCACCAAATTTAACAATCTTTCAAACCAATTTCGCCTCGATAGAATTACCATGACTCAGGGCGACCGTATTTATGATTTTGTAAAATCCGACGTAATATTTTCTTTGGGCCAATTGGCCGATATTTTAGTGCTGCCACCAGACAATGAGTTCGATCCGATGGAACCCTGGCGGGTGGACCTTCATGCATTCGCGCAGAGGCCAGATGGGTCAAGTAAGGCTTTCATACTCGCCGGCCTCGACTACGATTTGCCAAAAAAATATATCCTTATGCCGGAACCAACGCGCAGCGCGGCTTGGTTGGAACCCTGGAAAGAAGGCCAAAGGGACATTGCCATTTTATGCGGTTCACTTTTACTGTTAACTGTCATATTCATTTTTCAGGACAAATTGAATAAAAAGCGGAGCCTTCACCGTCTCATACGCAACGGTTTTCTTACGTTTACCTTGATCTGGATTGGTTGGATTGTAGGGGCGCAACTTTCGATTGTGCATCTGATCAATTATTTATCCGCGCCGTTTCAAAATTTAAGTTTTACCTTTTACCTCGCAGAACCTTTGATCGTCATTATCAGCATCTATACAGCTGTTTCGTTAATCCTGCTGGGCCGCGGCGTTTTTTGCGGTTGGTTATGCCCCTTTGGGGCATTGCAAGAACTTTTGGCCCAGGTTGCCCGGGCCATTCATCTGCCACAATGGAATCCATCACAAAAGCTTCAAAGCAGCCTTTGGTATGGCAAATATGCCAGCCTTACGGTAATACTTTTTCTGGTTGTAGTCGATCCAAGTTCAGCAGCCATTGCCGAAGAAGTGGAACCGTTCAAGACAGCTATTACTGCGATATTTGTTCGGGGGCTGCCCTATGTCCTCTATGCAACGGCCCTCCTGGTCATTGGACTGTTCACCGAACGGGCTTTTTGCCGGTTTTTGTGCCCACTTGGAGGTGCCTTAGCCATTTTTGATCGTCTGCATTTGCTAGATAGGCTGAAGCGACGCCCTGAATGTGGCAGTCCTTGCCATTTATGCGAGCATTCTTGCCCAGTGCGTGCCATTGAGAAAACGGGCAAAATCAAAATGTCAGAGTGCTTTCAATGCTTGGATTGTCAAGTAGAATATTATGACGATCATCGATGCCCGCCTTTGGCAAAGATTAGGAAAAGTCTGGAGCGGATGTCCGCACATCCAAGCGTCCCAACCTTGGCCCCGCTTAAATCACAAGATTTAAAGCCATGAGAAACTCGATTTCACGGCGGGGGGTTTTACAAGTGATTGGTGCCGGGATTGCGCTACCGGCTTCGGTTTTGGCTTTGGGCTCGATTGCCGCAAATAGGCCTACCCCTGTCCGCTGGACCGGGGCCTGCTTGGGAGCAATGTCTCAGATGACCCTCTGGCATAAAAGACCGAGCCACGCCAAAAAAACTATTTTTCAACTGGTTGTCGAAATTGAGCGGCTTGAAAATATATTTAGCCTTTATCGGTCTGACAGTGAGATCTCCCGCCTCAATCGAGATGGTCAAATCCAAGCCCCATCCTCGGATCTTATCAAGGTTTTGGAACAAAGCCAGATCGCCGCACAGATCAGCAGCGGTGCCTTTGATCCGACGGTTCAATCACTGTGGAACGCATATAATTTGTTGGACAACTCCTACCCATTTACCAAGGAAAAGCTCCGCCGCACGACAATCGATGTTGCGCTTTCTCGGGTCGATTATACCGCGATAGCAACGCGCGCAGGCTCCATCCGACTAGAAATTCTTGGCCTTCAGGTCAGCTTAAATGGCATTGCGCAGGGTTATATTACCGACAGAGTAATTGAAATTCTTGGCAATCAGGGTTTTGAGAATGCTGTGATTGATCTGGGTGAGACCCGTACGTTGGGCGCCATGCCCGATGGATCTCCTTACACGATAGGGCTCATCGATCCGACCGCACCGGAAAAAATTGCCGAAGACATCCAGCTCACCAATGCGGCAGTTTCTGTGTCCGGTGGATATGGGTCTCGCTTCAAGGCATCCAACACGCACCATATTTTTAATCCCCAAACAGGATTGAGCGCCAATCATATGCAACAAGTGGTCGTCATTGCAGCCAAAGCAGTTGACGCCGATGTGTTGTCTACGGCAATCTATGTGGCTGGCGAAGATAAGGCGCGGCACCTGCTGGATGCCTATCCTGGCTCAAAAGCTATACTGACACGCAATGACGGATCCACTGTCAGATTATGACACAGTTCATGTTATACAACTCGATCAATTAGCGTAACAGGGCGCAGGATTGTTACTCAATTAAAAATCTCGGCAATACTGGCGAGTGCAATTGAGCGAGACATTGGGTCTTTTATTTGACGCGCGGTCACTATCGCCCCGATAGCGTCGCCGGACCTGGCCTGATCGCCAGCGATTTCAATGAGCATATTGACATAGTCTTCGAACTCAAAAATATCACCGGCCAGTTTCTTGGCCAAATCAGCATGACCATTTTGGGTCACAACGGATAGAATATCTTTTACGGCTTCTAGGTAGCGATAGCGTTGTGGAATCTTAGAAACGGATGCCAAAGCTTGATCTACGTGACCGTTAGCCACCATAATCAGCGAAATTTTAGAAATTGTGTCACTTTTCAGGATTTCGCTGTCCAATGTATTTACATAGCTTGAGCTTACTTCGAGTTCTCCCGTCCGGGCCAATACTAAAGCAAGTTGTGCAAAAGCGCGCTCGTCTCCGTACGCAGTTTTAATATCCAGCGCCACCTTCGTAGCATCGTCAAATTTCTCCGCAACAGCGAAGGCGTGGGAAACCGCAATCATTGGCTCCAAATCGCCATATGCGGTGTCGATCTGCTTTGCGATCTTCATTGCACCTCCCACATCTCCGATCTCCGCGAGCACGACGGATATCGAAGATAGCGCGCGCGCGCGCGCGGAGACATCTGGTATGGACCGGGCCGTTTGAAGCCCGTCTCGAATATCACCTGCGCGCGCTTGCAATTGAGAAATCCTAACCAAAGTTTCAAAAAACCAATAATTATCAAACTCACCAGACCGCGACACAAGCCCGCTCGCAACTTTTACACTGCTTTGGTCTGGGGAAAACCAATAGTCAGTAGCTATTTTACTCGCAGCCTGAATCGCACGCGGCAAATCCCCGCTGCGTGCCACCGCAATAGCAATGGCAGATTGCGCCTCTGAGCGGCGAAAGGGGTTATTGATCGCCATGACCGTTTCAAAAGCATCAGCGATCAAACCAAATGTGGCCTGCTGAATAGCTACGGCCTCAAGTGCGGTAATACGTGATGACTTATTTCGAGAGTCAGTAATGGAATGAGCCAATCCATAGGCACTTCCAAACCGACCCAATTTTGCTAGTGCCAAAGACACTTCAGCCAAGGATTCGGCCTGAGTTCGTGGATTGTTTATCTTATCAACCAAAGCCAAAGCCTCATCCACACGGTTCTGTGCGATAAAAGCTGTCAATATCGAGTAGTAAGCCTCGTCGCGTCGATTCGTTTCGGAAATTAATTCCGCAATCTGTTGCGCTTCCAAAATCAAACAATCTGTTCTGCCTTCTAGACAGGAGAGGTTCGACGATTGCGACAATACAAATTGGCCCTGAAATCCAAAAAAAACAACTGACAACAAGAGACGTAACTTTTTCATATAAAGGCCCTATCAGAGCTATCGGCTGGCAGATATCCTTATCATAATACCCACCTGTTCAAGAAAATATCCACGGGCGATCTTTCATTATGCACCTTAAAGCTAATAATTATTTACCTTACAAGATGTCTAGATTAAATTGTTATCACGTACTGCCCACCCAAACCGGATCGAAATGAGAGAGTTATGCTTTGGATAATAGTGATTGCCACAACATTTAATTCGGACAAAATCGATGTCAGAAGGGGCTTCAACGTAGGGGCCTGGGATACACAGGCAGAATGCGAAGCCACATTAATTGGCGAAAAAGACTATGGCTATACAGCTGGATGGGAACTTACTTTTGCTCCAATAGGGCCGCTGCTTGTTTATAAGCAAAACAACAGCGTTTCGATTGCAAAATGTTTTTCTGTCATGGATAGTCGCTCGTAAACATCAACCAGAGCCCCATTTCCAAGACACCTTTGGAGTGAAGCTTATCTTTTTCTGCATGGAGTTTCAAATGAGTTTTAGATCCCATATTTGGTCCGCTATTCTGACCGTGACAATTTGTACGCCAATTTCAGCAATCGCTGGTAATCCCGAGTTGATGCGTCAGTTGAAGCAAACAAAATCCTGCGCTTCATGTGATTTGAGTGGTGGTAATTTCAAATGGGCAAATGTGTACGGTGCTGAGCTCGGTGGCGCTGCGAACCTTGTCGATGCCAATCTAGAAGGCGCAAATCTAGAAGGAGCCAATTTTTTCGGAGCAAACCTTGAAGGCGCAAATCTACGCGGTACTAATTTAAAGAGGGCAAATATGGGATGGTCCAGTCTTTACGGAGCCAACTTACTGGGGGCCCAAATTGATGGAGCAGATCTAGCCGGGGTGACCTTTTGCAAAACAATCATGCCAGACGGAACTGCCAATAACAATAATTGTTTCTAGGTTCGGCTGTTCAAAATTTGCAATTTGGCCCCTAGCTGCAAGGAAAATACTTTGCAAAAATCTCGGCTGCAGAGTCAATCGCGGGCCAATCATCAATATATCCATTAAAAACAACGATTTCAGGCTGGATAAAGATCTCGACAAGACTTCGCCGTTTTGTTCCACTTGGAATACATGATCGTAGTGTGAAATTTGCAGATTCCGCATATCCTTGAATGAGACCATTACAAAAATTCTTCCAAGTTTCATCTTGACTTAGGCAAAGCTGCACAACTTCCTGTGTTCCCAACAAAAATTCAGGGCTATTCATACGGGCCTTTACAACTTCAACATATATAGGTCCAAGCTCCGGCACTACATGCCCCGGACCCAAATTGTGACTTTTTGCCATCAGTTTCGAAACATTCATCGACCAGTTTGAAGATACCCCAGGCGAGCTGGCATGAAGCTCAGAGACACCAACCAACCATATGGTCAAAAGAAAAAAATTTCTGATATCCATCACGTTCACCTTTCTTTTAAACCTGATTATTAGGGCAAGATGCCAGTGCCATTGTCAATGGAGCAACCAAAAGGATGCCCCTCCGACAAACGCATGTTAGCATCGACAACCTAACTTCTGACAGATCCCCCGGACGGACAGGACAAATAACGCAGCTGTCAAACCAATCAGAACGAGCATCGGATTTCTGGCACAGCCTAAATCTATGCGCTCAATACTTGACGCCACTCAGCGAGAGCAGCGGCACGTTTTAGCTTGAAATTGGTGCGTGAATAGAGATGGCATCCGAACAAAATTACCCCCGAATGAATTTACAACGCTAATACTAAAGGCCCGTGGTCCGAGACGCGGGGCCCGTTGAGTGGGGGAGCCACTGGCGCCGATTGTAGCTGAACCGCAAAGGTTGGGTACAGTAACCCCTGATTAACTCTGTTTTGATCTGATGTTTTGTTGTGGGTAGTGTTGTGGGTAGAGATTTTTTTTAATATTAATACCAATAAAATCAGATAATTAATTAGTATATGTGGCGGACAGACAGGGCGCGATACTTATTATAAAAACATGAGTTAAAAGTAAATTATTATATTTATTAACAAGATACTATATAGATAGTTGTATTCATGGGTTCCCATGGATAGCCATAAAGATATACACTAAATTGTATATGAACTGTATATGGAACTCTAATGGCAAAGCAACTAACAACCGACACAAGTATCCGGAAGTGGAAAATTTCGAAAGAAAATGAAACATACAGCTGTGGAAATCGGTTGGGTTTGTATGTGAGAGGCTACCTCAGTCAAAAAAAGGCTTTTTACTGGCGGCACACTACTTGGATTAAACTTGGCGACTATCCAGAACTCACTCTTGGTGTGGCGCGTGAAATGGTTGTGACGTGCAAACGACTTCAAAAGACCGGCAAATCTGTTGAAGAAATTCAGTTGGCCCTATCAATTTCAAACGCGGCGGAAGACTTGGAAAAAAACATCGCCAATCAGCACCTTAATGATCGATCCACAAACATCACCTACGATGAAGTATTTCAAGAATGGTATGGGCGTAATGCACCTAAGCTCTGGCAAGACGGTCCATCACGCCGAAGACCGGCAGCAATGCATGAGCATTGGGTTCCAGAGAACTTCAAAAAAAGCCAGTAAACAAAATTAAACGGCAAGATATATTTCCATTCATGCAAAGCATGTTCGATCAAGTTCACGACAGCGCGAGGAAGCAACTCGCATATCTTGACAGGGTTTTTGAATTTGCAATCAATTCTGGGTCAATTGAAAGCAACCCAGTCCCACCACGATCTGCGTTCGAAGCCGTCACACCAACACAAAAAGCTCATGGTTATCTCAAATATGAACGGTTACCGGAATTATGGCAGTGGGTCGAAACAAAAAAGTTTAATCCCCATACTGCGCTTGCAATGAAAACAGTCATGCTAACTGGCCATCGTATTAGTGTGGTTGTTCAAGCAAAATGGGAACATATCCATATCCCTTCAGGAGCTTGGATCATCCCTGCCCGCTCCAAAACTGACAAGATCACGACTGGCAGTATGAAATCTGGAAGAGAGTTTAGGGTTCAACTTCCAAATGAATTCCTCGGCTCTTTACTGGAACATAAATCTGACCATACATTTGTTTTTCCATCTCCAGTAACGGCGAGCCATGTAACACCAAACGCCACTTTGAAGTCGTTCAAAGTATTCGATAAGACCATAACAAATCATGGATTTAGAAATAGTATCAAAACTTGGGGTCGAAACGAAGGCTTTCCTGATTTTGTTATGGACGCATACGTCGACCATAGTCTCAAAGGCCTTGACCGCAGTTATAGGCGCGAGGACTTGGCGCCAAAACTCGCTGAAGTGACCAATCGGCTTTATTTATATTTCAAAGGCACAAAATGACAAAAAAAACAGAGCCAGCAGAAGCTTCCGACCCAACATCCGAGAAAAATAATTTCCAAGCCTCGCAACTTAGGGCCTCAAGAAAAGTCCGGAGTTCCACCGGTGGATTTTCCGATGATACAATTTGGCCAATTGTCGAAATGCACCGACATAATTACCGAGTGAAAAATGATCCCATTTTATTGGAACAAATTATTAAAACCCTTGAGCCATTGCTTGAAACAGATATTTCTGAAGCGATCATTAAGTGCATTAAAGCTCAGGGGCCGCGAACATATGGGATAAAGAGAGCTAAAGAAGACGAACTTATCATTGAACAATACCATATTTTGCGAAACCGCGAGCCACTCATGAGCTCAAAAGACATTCGTGAAATCCTAGCTCAAAAATTCAACCGGAATAATGCCGAAAATATACGCAAACTATTGGAAAAAAACAATATACTATAGATAATTTCTCCTTTTTTTGCAGAATGTAAAATCTACCCCGTTAAATTTACAATGACAGGTTTTCAAAAGTGTTATCAATGGGTGGCTGTATCCAACTACTGTAGGACAGCATAATGCCAACTCATGAAGAACTGCTAACCGCAAACCAAGTTGCGGAAATTCTTAAATGCCACGTTACTCAGGTCTATAAAATGATCAAAAAGGGCCAGCTGCCCAAAATGATCAAATTTGGTGAGCGAATGTCACGAATGCGCCGCTCACAGCTGGATGAGTGCTTGCGGGAAACTTCGCAATGAAGACCAACTCCATCTCCTCTCAGCCATCGAAGATGTGCGTGCCTAACTTGAGCTTGATAGTACCATTATGCACAACAGTCTCTGCTGAAAAAATGTTTCATAACTCAACATGGGCGCCCGACCTAAGCAACAGATATTCAGAGAGAAATTATTGCCATTCAACACGCGTTACTAGTAGTAAGCATACAACAAAGCCCAGCAATAGCCCTCAGCCTATGCTTAGCCGCGTTTCTAAGGTTATCAGAAGGCAGAAACTCAATCGTCGCAAAGCCCAATTGGAAATGCTCATAGGTCGCTCTCGGGCACGTGATTTGCCCATGACCAGAGCGGTCACTATTAATTGGGAAAGAATACTCCAATCTCCAAACGAATGCTCCATTGCGCAATCCCAGATGTTTCGAAGGCTTAAAAACATTGCAAGGAAACTTGGCTTTGAAACAGCATATGTTTGGGTGCTAGATAATGGTGTGGAAGTCGGCTTACACACACATTTTGCCCTAAATTGGCCTTTTAGGCACCTGTCATACCTTCATCATTTATTTCATCGGATTGATCCAAATTTTGGACAGGCTCCTCATAACATACACGATATGGAGATTGTTTACTATCAAAATGGTGATTATGAATGGGGCCAATATATGGCGGAACAAGTCAACAAACATCCCCATGACGTCAAAGGCCGGCTGTTAGGATACTCAAGCAACCTGTCCTTAGTATTGAAATAGCGGAATGGAGAATGTTTTGTCATTCGGCATAGTTACAAATTAGCCCTGCCCACTTCAAGCAAGTTTAATTTGACAGTACCCAATTAATTTATTTAAATGAAATCCTATCTAAGAATCGATAATATAAAACGAGAAAACAGGCCTTATACTGAGGTCTGTTTATATTCAATACAGCAATAATTTTATTGAGAAAGCGGTTCTGAAATTGGCACATACGTCTAATTTGTTTTATTTAGTATGCACTTACTATGATAGTTAATTTTAAAAAATTTGCTTGTTCAAGCCTTTCCCCCCCCTATTTTGAATGCTCTCCGCATATGTTGGCGAGGCCTGAATTTATTTTAAATTATCCGTTTTCCCTACCGGTTCTCAAATCCGACGGATCGGTTGTAAAAAATTTTATCAGTAAATGAATTATTTTAAAATTCCAAACTGGGTAACCGAATCATTTACAGCAAGAATGATTTGCAGATTGCTGGTGTTTTCTATTTTCATAATAACGGGAAGTAGTCAGTTAACCGCACAAACTGCGATCCCAAATAATAGTGAATTTGATAATGCTATCACAGGATGTTTAGCAGAACAGCCTGTAACGGGACTTTGCACCACATATGGTACTGAATCTGGGTACGGCACTATGCCCAACTGGGATACTAGTTCCATCACACAGATGAATTCGGCTTTTCGAAACAAAAATGACTTTAACGGTGACATTAGCGGGTGGAATACAAGTTCCGTCACGCACATGAATAGAATGTTCGAAGGTACGGGATCTTTTAGCCAAGACATAAGAACTACAGGTAATTCTTGGATTGTAGTACAAGTACAAAATTTCAATAGGATGTTTGAAAGTAGTGCCATGGTTGATGCACCGCTTTCCGCCCCAGACTTATTCAATAATAACCCTACTAGCATACAGGCATATAAGGTTTGGTTCGCTAGCGCCCCAGATAGTACTGGCCCTTCGATGACCATCACAGCTGCAGGGGTTGCTGATGGCGCTACGTCAAATGATACCACTTTGGCTCTGACGTTTGAGGCTGGCGAA
>Ga0209335_10001892_pt1 | contig 23340 bp, 15 predicted proteins | sample COG_09_FD_184753 | JGI IMG/M metagenome (GOLD analysis project Ga0209335, IMG submission 184753) | Pelagic Microbial community sample from North Sea - COGITO 998_met_09 (SPAdes) (version 2) | ecosystem: Environmental > Aquatic > Marine > Neritic zone/Coastal water | place: Helgoland, sampling...
CTTCCTCTCTCTTGCGTTTGCGCTTGCGAGTGTGTTTGTGTGTGCGCGTGTTGTGAGTTAAATTTGTGCGGAAAATGCTTCATTCTTTCCCCGCGTAATCTCTCGCTTTCTCTTCTCTCTGTCGTCCTTTTGTCTCCGTCGTGAGATGCAATTTACGACGTCGTCGCGGTCTCTTGCGTTTTTACCCTCACCCGCGGCGAAGAAGGCTTCTTCTCGCGTAACGACAAAAGCGCTTTTATCATCGAAACGGTCTCGTCGTAAACGTCAAAGTCTGAATCATCATCGAGCGAGAGAAGTGAAAATGTCGACCACATCGTCGTCGTCGGAAATGATTTCCGTGGAACAACTCCTGACGGATTGCATCGAAAGCTGCTTTCTCGGATGCGTCCAAATCCGGGAAGTGCGATCGAAAGGAATATCTTCGGTGCGATCGAAAATCGAAGGCGACGCGCGGTCGGCGTTGACCGAAGCGGACGTGAAAGCGCAAGCGGTCGTTATCGGGAGCTTGAGGAAGACGTACGGTGCGAGATTGAACGTCGTCGGCGAGGAGGACGGGAACGAGGACGCGACGCCGACGGAAAGCGAAATGTGCGAGAGTTTACGGAAAGACGTGCGGTTTAGCGAGTGCGTGAAGGAGGCGGTGAGAAAAGCGTGCGAAGATGGTGGTTTTCGACAGGGCGAAGACGCGGTTTCGATGGAAGACGTGTGCGTGTTCGTCGATCCCGTGGACGGGACGAGGGAGTTCGTGGAAGGGAGATTGGAGAACTGTCAGTGCTTGATTGGTATTTCCGTGAATGGACGCGCCGTGGCGGGGGCGATTGGGTTGCCGTTTCCAAAAGGCGCGAAAGGGTTTGAGGAGGATAAAGATGACGCGGAGAAATCGGCGATTGTGTTTGGTTTGTGCGGAATGGGAGGCGCGGACGATCCGGAGAGCGATAAAGGCGTCGTCGGGGTGTTTAACGAACATTTACTAGCCGATGGGTACGTAACCACGAGCGAAGTAAATGGAAGTGAACGGTTTTCAATAACCACAGGGGATAGTAAGAACTTACTGTTGAAAGCGAGCGTAGACGCCGTCGTCGAAGCGGCGAAGGAAAACCAATCGTATGTACAGGACATAGATAGACCTTTAGTCGGAGGCGCGGGCAGTAAGATTGTCAACGTCGCGTTCGGTAAAGCCGACGTCGCGTTGATGCACCCGACGTGTTTGTGGGATAGTTGCGCACCAGAGGCTGTTTTGAAAGCGGCTGGAGGGTACGTGTCGGATTTTTTCGGCGCGCCTTTGTGTCACAGTAAAGACGCGAGGACGGTGGAAAACAATCTCGGGATCATAGCATCTATGCCGAGAGAAAAGACGCCGAAGAGAGCGGAAATGTGCGCGAAACTGCGCGAGAGCGAGACTTTGCGCGCTTTGTTCGGCAAAGAGGCGGGTTTTTCCGAGGACGGTAGTGTAAAAAAGAGTGACGTTCAAAAAGCTCAAGCTTTTGACATCGCGAGAGCGTTGGACGGAGCCCCGTTGACGGTAGATTATTTAAGCGACGAGATTCTTTGTAGTTTGAGTAGGAAAAGCGCGTACTCGGACGACGACGAGAAAACTGACGATGTCATGTCCATGACCTCATCGAACGCGTTAGTTTCGTACTCAGTAAACGAAGACACCGCGGTTCGAGGATTGATGTCCGACGCCGTTCGAATACACTTGGAGTGGAAAGACAACTCGGAAAAATCGAGGACGCCAAAATCGTTATTTTATAAACGCGTGGACATGCAAAGTCTCGCGCACGTTCGTTTGAAGAAAAGTACCGCGCCGATGAAAATTGGACGCGACGTGAGGTCTTTCTACGTCGAGTCTGCGTTCCTTTCTTCGAATGCGGCGAGAGCTTTGCACTCCGCCGGCGTCGGCGTGCCCAGATGCTACGCCTCGGCGTTTCAACTCAACGAAAATTCCTCCGTGGACTCGAAATTCGCGCTGTGCTTGGAAGATTTCTCGCCTGAGGACGGGTGGTACCAAGAAAAGTCGCTCAACTTGGCGCAAGCGAAAAGCGCCGTTATCGCTTTGGCGAGAATGCACGCGTTTTTCCTACCCGACGCAAACTATTTGAAAGAATCAGAAGAGAACATTCGGGAATTAGAAAGCGCCGTCTGGCGCTCGGGAACGTACTGGCAACCGTCCATGCAAACCATGGACGAGCAAGTCGCGAATCTTCCTCAACGATGGGAAAATTACTTGAAATCCTTCGAAAAGGAAATCGCCGAACACGTACCGAAAACCAACGACATCGGTACCGTCGGCGAGCGGTTACAAAAAGTTGCGGTGGCCATTGGAAACGAAGCGTTTCCGTTCGACGTTGACGATATCGCCTCCGTTCCAGAAAGACTTCGAAAGCAGCGCACCATCGCTCACGGCGATCCAAAGGCGGGCAACATTTTCTTAAAAGAATCGTCATCGTCTTCGTCGTCGTACGACTGCGGTCTCATCGATTTTCAATGGTCCGGCTTCGGTCTTCCCGGCACTGACCTCGGCCACTTCATCTGCGCCTCCGTCACCGCCGACGCGCTCTTCGACGACGGCCAAACCTTAATCGACGTCTACTACGAAAACTTTTGCACCTTTGCTACTGAATTCGGCTGCGGTGCAAACGTTTCCGAATCCATACTCACCAAAGACGAACTCCGGCGTCAAGTCGACGTCTCCATTTTAGACACCATGCGGTGCATCTTCGGCTACCAATGGCACCGCGCGAAAGCCTCGCCAGATATGTTAGAGAGGAATAAAAACAGCGTAGGGAGGAACTCGTACAATAAATGCACGTTCAACGCCGTGTGGGTCATGCGAAGGTGCGACGAGTTGCTCCGATTGAATGCTTTCCATCGATAGCTTTTATAGCCTTGTTTCTACCAACCAATAATCAAGCTAGAACTATACTAAGAATACTATGCTATCTAAAACTATTCTCTAAAACAAGTCACTAAAGATCCAAGAGCAGGTACAGACCCGCGGGACTGTGATTTATTCGTAAAGGACAGACAGACAGAAATTCAAATTTTCTCTCAACACTTCACAACACACGCGCGCTTTGTTTTATAAAAGCAAGAAAGAGAGAGACGTAGAAATCACACTCATGGACCGACCAACGCTCTCGTCACCTCCGAAAGACTTCTCCCAAAAAGAGGAGCTGTCGACGTCCACGACCACGCAAACGACGGCCACGCGAGGCGTCGGAGAGAAGTTTCAAAGTTTAAGCATCGACTTTTTTGGAAACAAGTGCGCGAACGACGACGACGACGACGGTTTGACGACGACGAGGAATACGAAGAAGAAGAATGCGAGAAGCGCGAGAGGAAGAATGAAACGAGAGGACGGACACGTTCCGAGCGGGTTTCGCGCCGTCCACGGGGAGCCTTTTCCCGCGTTTGAGTGTTATTCAATACCCGATGAGGAAAAGAAGAATCGAGACGAGAAGAAGAAGAAAAAGAAGATTTTTATGCTCTTTCCTGGCAGTCGGTTGTCCGCGAGGAGGAACGCGCGCGCGAAAAGAGCATATAACGCCGAACACGATGAGATTGTCGCGTTGGAAGAAGGAACGACGAATACTTTGGTTTGGATGTCGTCGTCGGAATACGGGCGAACGGTTCGCGCGAAACTGGCGCTTCCGAGCGACGTTTTAGACGTTCAGTTTTGTAGGTTTGGGCTTTCGAGAAGCGGCGGTGCGGGAGGCGCGGCGAGTTTGTGCGCGTTGCACGAAGACGGCGTTTTAGTGTATAATCCGTTATCGGGAGATATTTTGGACGTGCCGAGACCAGAGGGGTGTCGGGAGATGTGGCCGTGCGCGTTTGGTTTAATATTCAGGAGGGAAGAGGACGGGAAGTTGTTTTTGGTGGAGCACCCGACAGATGCGCCGCACGAGTTGAAAAGAATTGGCGGTGATGGAAACGATCACAGTGAAGTAGATATATCTGGCGTAGAAATTGTTTGGAGTGATTTGGATGACGCGCTCATCGTGTGCAGAAATGTTGCATCAAATACATTTTGCGTGTTCCGAGCGGAAACGGTCGCGGACCCGTCTTCGATTGATATCGAAGCGAATTTAGCGACGAATTTGATTTATAGAGAGAAGTGCGTGGCGTTGTTTGAAGCTTGGACGGAACCTACGAACACGCAAGATAACGTTGAGTTCATCAAAGCGAGAGGAATGGAAGTAGAGTTCGCAGAGTCGACGGGAGCGGGCGGGTCCAGGCGTTTGCATTTTTGTTTCCCTGAGATAAAAATGCGCACGAGTATCGATTTGGCACCAATGACGATAAACAAAGCGAAGAAAAAGAACAGTCGTCACGAAAGGTCCACACAAAATTGGGTGCTCTCGGGAACACCGTGTGCATCAATTACGAGCGTCCAGTCGACAAGAGCGCCGTATTTAGACATTCTCGTCGTCGGTGAGGACGACTGCGTTGAATTGTATCGCGATAGCAACAACGAAGACGTTCTGGTGTGTCGTTTGGCAGTTTTGCATTCGGACGAAGGCCAGGCTATCGATACCGACGACCAAGCAAACGCGGGCGTTAATCGATCGGCAATAGTTAAGTGCACGGGTAAAGTTTGGGGATCGATAGGTAATCTCGTTAACGTCGACGTCTCGGAAGATGCGAAGAGAAGGACGCTTAGATGTATTCTCCCTGGCCCTCCTTCGGACCCGGCGGTAAGGAACGTTATTGATGCCATGGTTGAAAGCGATGATAAGTCCTTGATTTTATCTAGATTTTATGAGAAATACTGCGCGGGTTCGTTGCAAGCAGATGCGGAATGGGCGAGTTTTTGCACCGTCGCGAAAGAGGCGTGTGGGTTCCTTGTAGGGGTAGAGGAGGAGAAAGATGACGCAATGGCAACAACATTACAAGACGAAAAAGAAAATATCAACAAGAACGAGATGTCAATTCTAGAAGACGACGATGCAAATTGGCAATTCACTATAGAAAGTGATATGCATTCGAAATACGCGAACTCTTTTGCCTTTTTGAGAAAGCTCGAAGACAGAAAATCGACTGACTCGAATAGAGGCGGTTCTGTGAAGGACAAACAAACTACGAGACTAGAGCGCAATAGGCAAACGACGGCAGAAGTGACATCGGCATCAACGATATCGTTGTCCATATTGCGTGATCCGAATGCGTTTTTAGAAGCCTTGCACGTTGCCTATGAATGCGCAAAGCTCGATACGACACAACGTTTGACGACGCTCGTGAAACTCGGCGCGCTAATTAGAGAGCTGGCGTCAGGGTTAGGGCATGGGAATTTACTCGCGTATCATTCGCTCGAGTGTGGTAATCCGATTGCAACGGATGTAGAACATGTTACTAATGAACACAAGATTTTTGACGTGATCAAAGCGTGCGAAATGGCTTTGAAAGGTACCTTGACAGAAGAGTACCTTCCGAAGGTTCTCGGTAGGGTTGTTTGCGATGACATGTATCGAATCGAGTCGAGCAACTCGAGCATTTGCGATTGGGCTAGCGATGTCCTTCGATGCTGCCACGAGCTTTCCCCAATGCGAGCATTCGCTGACCTTGATGATAACATCAACTTGAGGAGTGACAGAGATCGTTACAGAATGGAATCGAAGTTTGCTTTCAGGCATCTCGAGACGTCGAACCGATTCGCCTATCTCGCCGCGCAGAGAAATTTTACGCTCGCGAGAATAGCCCGTTTACCATCCGGTTTACAGTTGTGCTTTCGTTCGGCATTGCGGCTAAGTCGCGAAAATCCGCCTAGAAATTGGCCATCTTCGGCGTATCTTCTCATCGGGAGAGACGATATGGCGGAGCTTTCCACGCGCGACGCTGCGGCGAAACATAAAATGTACGCCATCGCAAATAGGAAAATTGAATCGTCCCGCGACGGTATCGATGACGATGATGATGACGATAACTTTGGAACGAAAATTGCGTCTGCGCGAGCTTCCGCATCGTCTGCCGTCGGTTTGAAATCCGCCGATGACGCTTTCGATGCGTACGACGGTATGGATCACATCGAGGCGTTTGTCGGTCCGCTTCGGTTTCCCAAAGATAGGCGCATCGTTGAGTTGAGGAATCTACTCGCCACGGCACGTCCAGCGCCCATATACTTGGGAAATCCGAACGCATCAAATGTAGATGGTGACGATGACGACCAAGAAGGACAAAATACATCGGCTGTAAATGAAGATGACCCGAACGCGGCTAGTGATCCAGACGCTGTGACGCAGCAACAGGCAAAGTTGTGGGCGCGTGCCACTCGAACGTCTGCAGCACCGGTCGGGAGAGGTGCGGCGACGCTGAGAACTTTGCGTCCAAAGCCTACGGAACCATTGAAAGTTCCGAAATTGTGTTTCTCTGGAACATTACCGGCGCAACGAAACGCAGTCTTAAGATTAGATTTGAACGCGAATCCCAAAGCCAAGGCGGATTTCACAGATTGGCCCGATTTTCACAACGGCGTCGCCAGTGGTTTAGCTTTGAAAGCCGCCAATGAAATTAACGACCTAAACGGAGAGTCTACATCCAACCGTAACAACAATAATAACAATGATGGTGAAGTTACTCGTTCTTGGATTGTTTTCAATCGACCAAAGCAGGCGAGTCATTCGCACGCCGGCGCGCTCATGGCGCTCGGCTTGAACGGCCACCTCTCCAGAATGACGGCGACAGACTTGTACAGATATTTAGCGCAAGAACATGAAGCTACGACGGTTGCGGCATTAATCGGTATAGCTGCGGCAAATCGAGGTACCGCTGACCCGGCCACGGCACGCGTGTGCTTTTTGCACTTACCAGCTCGACATCCGTTATCGTTCCCGGAGCTCGAACTTCCCGCGCTCGTTCAAGCCGCCGCGTTGCTTTCGGTTGGTATTTTACACGAAAGTACGGCGGATAGAATGATGGTTGAGATTCTTTTGGCTGAAATTGGCGCGCAGCCGTCTGGTGAGCGTGGCGATTTCGGCCGCGAAGGCTACACGCTCGCCGCAGGATTCGCGCTTGGATTGACCACTTTAGGGTTGGGGGACAACGCCATCGGTTTGGCCGATTTAAAGATTAAGGAGCGTTTGCGACGATACGCTATTGGAGGTTCTGCACACGCGAAAGGATTTTCTGGTAACTATGGAGGTGCGAATGGTCCTTCTCTTCGCAAAACGTCGACTTATTACTCCGACGGTAGCTCGGGCGGCAGCAAACGCGTCGACGATAAGTACATCAATTACGACCCAGTCATGGCTACTTTCGAAGAAAGTGAATATCAAACGGAAGATGATATCATGATGAATGGTAGAGCCGGGGGTGGTACTGGCGCAGGTGGTGGCGGATCTATGAGTAACGGTTACGTGCTTGAAGGTAACGTGGTCAACGTGGACCTTTCCGCCCCTGGAGCGATGCTCGCGCTCGGGTTGATGTATTTGAAAACGAACGACGAAGACGCTGCGGAACATTTGTGCGTTCCATCAACGCGGTACGAGTTAGATCACACGCAACCTGATTTCGTTTTACTTCGTGTTGTCGCCAAATCGCTCATTTTGTGGGATTCCGTACGACCGACGAGGAAATGGGTCGAGTCGAACTGTCCGAATCTCTTGAAACGGTCCGCGAAGGACTTGGATCGAGGGTACATAAAAACAAAAGATATCGTGAAAAAGACTAATAATACTTCGAGCGAAGACGATGTAGAAGGAGACGACACCGATGACGACGAACAACCGAGAAGTTTTCGTGAAGGTTCCGACCGCGAAGCGGAAGCGCAGGCTCGCGTCCACGCCATCGCCGGCGCGTGTCTGTCCTTGGGTCTTCGGTACGCGGGTACAGCGGACGAAACGGCGGCGAATACTTTGCGCCATTACTGCTTACAGTTTCTAGAATGGAAGAAAGCGGCTTTGAATGCAGGTGAACGCAAAGCGGTTGTCGATAGACCAACTTTGGAAAAATGCGTCGGATGCTGCGCGATGGCTGCCGCCACAGTCATGGCGGGAACCGGTGACGTCCCCACGTTGCGTCTTCTCAGGCACTTGCGCGCGAGACTCGAAGCGCCCGAATCGAATCAAGCGCAATCCTCGAACAAAGAAAAGGATAAAAATAAAAGTGGAATGTCTTATGGTGCACACATGGCGATTCAAACTGCCATCGGGTTTCTCTTCCTCGGCGGCGCCGCTCGAACGTTTTCGACCGAAAATGATGCCATTGCGTATCTTTTAATCGCCATGTATCCGAGATTTCCAACCGACACCAACGACCACCGGTGCCATTGCCAAGCGTTCCGACATTTGTACGTGTTAGCGAGTCGAGAACGATTGTTAACGACAGTTGATGTGGAATCGAAAGCACAAACGTCTGCGTCGGTGGAAATTGAGGTCCTCGTCGACGCAAAAAGAAGGAAATATAAAACCATCAAAACGACGACGCCGTGTTTGGCACCCGATACAAAATCCATTCGAGAAATTCGCGTGACTTCTAAGAACCTCTGGCCGACATCGAGACGTTTTTTTTTCTGTATAGGAGAAGATATAAAGAATCGAATCGTCAACTTGGAAATACCAGTCATGCAACGTCTTCGGGGCGATATTGCGGTCCAAAGTAACGATGCGTCGGACGACGTGAACGCGGCGTCTTTACGTCCACCCATCATCGATGCTTTCCTTTCCGTTGGCGGTGACGGCTATAGCTCCGCATCGCTCGACATTGAACTCATTCGTAACGAAGGCGGCGGTTCAAATTTGAACCCGCGAACGCACTCTGAAATGTTTGGATTTGACGCCTTATCAAACGCCTCAGTTTTGTTACCTCCAGATTTCAAACGGAGCAGGATTGATAAGAGTTGGATTGATCGCGTAAACTTCTCTAAAGCTGCACAACGCGAGTGCACGAGACGTGAGATTCCAGACGCGTTGCCATGTTATGTGGACTTGTACAGTGCGCTCGAGCATCTCGCCGCAGCTTGTTCGGATGTTAGTGATGACAACCGCGCGATTGGCGAAACAGACGTTCGAAAATTTTCCGCGTTTACATCGGATGTGAAAATCTTGCAGACGTTTCTAGAGTCTCGATGTTTCACCAACGAATCGAATTTAGTAGACACCACGAAAACGACGTCGTTTTCAAAGTTTATCTCGCTTATGCGCAACATGAGCGATATCGGAGACGATTCCAACGACGCGTTAGCGACGATGGCGATTCCAGCCAAATTAATCAACGCCATTCGAAGTTCGACGGAAATTTTGGTAGAGCAAAGAACGAGAGCGTATCTTTCGCGAGCGATTGCGTCTGAAGACGATGGATTTCAGCCAAGTAGCGGTGGTGAATTGTTGTGTGCGTATTCGAGATTACTCGAATTACCGTCTCTGAGTATTTTAAAAGCCGCCACGCGTCTCGCCATGGACACGTTTGGAGACGTTTCAGCGGCGTCTCTGGCTTATGCGCTCGCGGAAACGACGAAGAATGCGGGGAAGGTACCGTCCTCGAGCCTTTTAGTAAAGTTTGCGAGTTTATTTAGTTCATAGTTCATAAATAGCGCATACATATAGATACAAACGTGTGCTTAGATGATGATAGTTACTGCGAGCTTTGCTCTTCGCCTGCGCCATCTTCGCTCTTTACCTCTTCACCAGGTTTCGTGGATGCCACTTCCCCGCAATTCAACAAGGTCACTTTCGCAAACGGTTTTCCAAAGCTTTTCTCGGAAACCAACGCTCTTTTATCTCCGATGCTCTTCGCAACTTGGAAAAACGGCGAATCGCTGTTATCTGGCACCGTCGGCAAAGAACCAATCTGCGCTAAAACATCAAACCCGCTAATAACCTCCCCAACTACCACATTCGTCACGTCTAAATCCTCCGAAGGCGCGTACGTGATCGAAAAGCTCGTCCCGTTTGGCTCCGGCGGCAACGGTTCATACACCCTCTCAAACTTCCCTCTGTTCGACACCAACTTCGATTTCGGCTCTGGTTTCGGCATTCTCGGATCGTCTCTCACCTGAACGCTCACCAAATTCGCCCGGTCGTGTTTTATTTTACCCAAATCCATCAACAACTCTTCATTCGTCAATCCTCCCGGCACGGTATTAATCGCCTCGCCCGTCCCGGGCGCTTCAAACTTGGCAATCGCGGACGAAGTAATCCACAAAGGCGTCTCGACCGTTTCGTCCTCGTTCTCCTCGATCCCAATGATTGGTTTTCGTCGATACGAAAGACCTTGGATTCCTTTCGACAGAGCCAGGAATCTTCGCGCGGTTATTGATTCGTTTCCGTACACGCCAACCACGACTCGGCCGATTTTTGTCCCATCGATTGCAAATTCAAAGAACACTTGATTCGTAATCAACTTTTGATGTTTCGTTTCATCATCATCCAAAGCCGCCGCCCACGCGTTGAACGCGTTCGTTGGGAAAACGAAAACAGAAGATGTGAGCATCATTAGGTCTCTTCTTCTTCTTCGCGGGTGGTTAAACGCAGTTGTGGTGGTTTCCTCGTCGTCCTCGTCTCGGGAAAGAATGGATTCGATGGTGCATCCATTTTTGATGTTGCGAGGAGGAGGTCTCCTCTCGCGCCGCGTCATGAACGCCGCTCTGGACGATACCGAGTTTAAGGACGACGAGGAGGAGGAGGAGGAGGAGGAGGACGAAACGTGCGCGAGAGAACGCATCATCATCATCGAAATAAAGCGAGTATAATCAAACTTGAATGAGCGAGTAAATTGTGAAGATATTTACACCGAAACAGAATCTAAAAAATGCCACTCGAAGCGCCTCCGGGCGGCGCTAACACTCTGGAGGAGTTCCTTCCGGTTAAAAAGTTCCCAACGTTTTGCGAATTCGAACGCACGTAGTTATTGTTGTTATTGTTTTCGTTGCTCAGTGGCACGCGATTAAGCGTGGTAGTACTATTCCCGGTGTTGGTGTTGTTCTTCGTCGAGGAGGAAGGCGGTCCGAGACTACTCGTGGTGGTCTTTGTCTTGACCGCCAGTACGCTCACGCCGCGCGCGATCATCTCTTCCAATCTTTCCACCAGCGTCTCTTTACACCCGGCGGGCTGAATGTTATTGTTTCGGCAAAGTATTCTCAGGTCTGGTAAAGTCATCGATTTTAGCGCGGACGGGTCGATCGTGCTCGACGTTTCCTCTTCGTTTCGTCTCCCGGAAACAGTTGGGAAAGACGGTTGGGCAGCTAATCTGGACGACCCGAGATACGCCTCCTCCTCTTCCTCCCCGAGCGTGAAACTTTGCGTCCCACCGGGCGCTTGTAAAACTCTCGAGGTATTTCTACCGGTCATGACGTTGCCGCAGTTTTGGTCGCCGCCGGAGGCGAACGCGTTCGCCGATATTGCCGTTCTGTGTTCGTAGTATCAAAGCGATAGTTCCCCGTTAGTGATGTGCTTCGGGAAATGCGTTTATATTCTCGCGGCGAAAGAGAGGAGAGAAAAAGTAAAAAGGAAACGAGAAAGAATACTGCGAAAGAAACACTCACGTGTTGTCGTGACCGAAGTGCGCGTGCATTTTACGAGCGTATCTATGAAAGAGGTGTGGTGGTAACAGAATGGCGTTTTGAGAAATTTGTTTTGACTTTTTGTAAATTTTGACTGCGCAGCTGCTCATTTTGTCTCTCATTCAGAAGTTCAAGCGTTCGCACAAGTGTTCTCGAGTGGAGAAGTTGTTCTCGACGAAGCATCCGAGGAAGAACGCGTTTTTATCCATCTCGAAATCGAGGGTCGGTTTGTAGACCTCAATTCTAACATCTCGCTGCTCTGACGTGAACACTTTAAACAGCGCAGACATGTTTGCATTCCTCTTTCTCTTCTTCTTTCGAGTGCTCGGTATTTTTTGACGACTCGTCTCGATATTTTTTTTGTATCTAAAAAATACTTCACAAAAGGAACAAACACATCACAGCAACATTCATTCATCAACAGCGACATCATCCACGATGTCTTCTCAAAGCAAATCGCTCAATGCGATGACACTTCTCGTCCTCGCGACGGCGATGTTATTTTCGGCTGGTTTTTTAAAAGGAGTTGAAGGAAGAAAACTTCTCCAAGAAGAAGAAACGTTCCCAAGCGAAGATATTCTCGAAGAGCAAGATCTGATAGGAGGAGAGTACGCGATGGCAATGGCACCAGCGCCGGCACCAGCACCTACAATGATGACGATGGAGGAAGAATCGATCGTTGTTGAAGGAGAAGGAGAGGTTCCAGCGAAGCGCCGTCGATCGCTTTTGCAAGAACTCGGGAACGGTCCAGTTCCGAGTGGTGAGGAAATTCTTGGAGAAATCTATGACATCTACGACGAGATGTTCGCGCCGGCGCCTTCGCCGGCGACGACGACGGAAGAAGAGGAGATTTTACCACCGGTGAGGAGAAAGTTGCTCCAGATGATGGAGGGTATGATGCCGGATATGACTGGGATGCCGGATCCGTTACCTTCAACCGGCGACGGCGCCATGGACGAAGGCGAGGCGCCTTCGCCGGCGCCGACTGCCACGACCGACGAAGAGATTCTCGACGAAGAAGTTATTCCGCCGGTAAGAAAGTTGCTTCAAGAAGAAGGTGACGTCATAATGGACGAAGTTATCGCAGTTCCGCCGACAGAAGCACCTATCGCCGAAGCACCCGCGCCGGCTCCAATTGAAGACATCGGGATGATCGTCGAAGAGACTCCCGGTCGAAAGCTCCTCCAAGAAGAACTCGAACCGCAACCAGTAATAAACGGAGAAGAAGAACAAGAAGTACCGCCAACGACGGAAGAAGAAGAGGCTACCGCCGAAGCACCGTCCCCAATCATCGGTACTTTTGAAATAACAACAATCACCGGCACCATCACTGCCGCGGAAGATTATGACCCAGACATGACGGGGCCAAACTAAAAGCGGCGAGAGCAAGACGGTGAGACGGAAAGAATCTCAAAGAAAGAAAAACGAGAGACAAATGTACAAGTGTACACGTGCACGCTTTGCAATTACGACGAATTAAACTTTTAACAAGTTTAAAAGAGAGAGAGAGAGAGAGAAAGAGAGAGAGATGTGCGTCTCGCGTAAAATGTTGTGAACTCAAACTCCTTCCCTCTTAATACTCCACTATAAAACTCAATCCCCCCATTTCTACAAAGAGCATGAACGGGGAACTCGCGTTCGCGTACGTCGGCGAATATTCCAAGCAAAACCCAAACGTACCTCACGGACACGGGTCTGTTCTGTACCACGACCAAGGTGGGCTGTATCAAGGTCAATTTCGAGAAGGAAAACGACACGGACAAGGGGAGTTGATTTTAGGGGATTCCCCTTTCGAGGAAAACGCAAAAACGTCCTGCGCGAAGTTTAAAGGCGAATGGAAGGACGATTTGTTCGATGGAAATGAGAATGAATTCTCCAACGGACAGGGGTTGAAGCTAACGGGAACGTGGAAAAGAGGAGAGATTCAGTTCGGGGTGGAAATCGACGAAGAGGATGGTAATGTGGTCGTGTACCACGGCAGTTACAGAGAGAAGAAAAGAGAAGGGAAACTGTGCTACGAACGCGCGCGGGACGGCGGCGAAATTTTCGGAGGGTTTAAAGAAGGAAAGATGCACGGCTGTTGCGTGTACGTGTATCCAATGAGTAGCAGCACTAGGAGTAAATCGAATAATTTAGCGAAAGAAAGTGTGTTAGAGTATTGGGACGAATCGAATCGACCGGCGTTGCGTGGGATTTTCGTCGAAGGAAGGTTGCTGAAGGATACGGCGGAGTATTTCGAGAAAGGCTTGAGCAGAGAGAGTGTGAAAGAATACATAGAGAACACGCCGGTAAAATCAGCTATTCGAGGATGCGTATTTGAGGATGATAAGAGAGATCCGAGGGAGCGGGATATAGTGGAGATGGTGAAGGGTAAGTTGGTGGCGAGGAAAGACGTGAGATGGAGCGGTAAAGACACAAAGTCGGTAGAGTTTGTGGCGTTAGTGACGGGTACTCTCGTTCGACACGATAAAGGTGCGAGTAAAGTGAGGTGGTTTCCAGAGCAAAGAATCACTGTTTTGGACGATTTAACTTCCTCAGATGAAGATGACGATGACGATGACGATGGCAACGGTCGAGGGAAAAAGAAGGGAAGGAAGACGAACGACGGGGGAAATGTCGCCATCGGAGGCTACTTTTTTGAATACGATGGGAAGTTAGAACACTCGTTGGGGTGCGAGGCAACTATCGTGCGGAATGCAAGAGACGCAAACGTTAAACGCCGCACGTATTTTAGCCCGTATCTAGGTAAATGCATAGCGCTCGTCCCTACTCGGCACATCAAGAAAGGCGAGGATATCAAGGTTCTTCCCGATTATGCCGCCGGCCATCGCCTTGGACCGAAACGGTATCGTTCTCTAGTCACACGTGAAGAAGAAAAAGAAGGGTGATACCAGTATGTATAGTAAAAATAATAACTACTACCTGGTAGGTACCTAGTACCAGTATCTAATACATATACAAGAATGCTAAAGCAATCGTCGTCGAACAACCGTTCCGGATCGAGACGCGTGTCCGACTTCGTTCACCGCCGCTATGTACCAACACTTCTCAAACACTCTAATTCTATCGCCAAATCCTCTCTGTTCCATGATCCACTTGACGTACGGAAACGAAATCTGGTCTCTTCCGAATGGTGAGCGCAAGATTTCGTGCGCCCACCTGGCGCTTAACTCGAACCCAATCGCATTCGTCCTTCGAATGAACAACCCCGTATCCGGCAATCCTTTCCCTTGGAACCCTTCCTCTTTATACCTTTTCACGGTTTGACTCAACCATCGGCTTCGATCCGAATCGTACGTCTCGTTTACGCTCAACGCTCCGTGAAACATCTTCGTCAACTTATCCGCCTCCGCAAACACATCCTCCCTGACATGATTCTCACTCACCGCCACGTCAAACTCGTACGGCCTTTCGTGTCTCTTCACCCTGGTAATCTTCGGGTGCGTGTTCGCTCTCAACAAGACATCAACCACCGCCGTCGCGTCTTCGCTCAACTCTAGCTTTGAATCAACCCACACGGTCACTTTACTCTCCGGAAAATGAAATGGCAACAACGCTTTCACTAATCTCGCTTTCATTCGACTGTCCGGGAACCCCGGGTGTGAATACTCGACCACGTTCCAAGCGTCGAAACACCCGCTCTGGTACCCAAACTTTTCAATCGTCGGCTTATCCACAAACGCCACAAAACACACGTCATCTTGCTTATACCGAGTCGGATCCGCACCAATCGGTCTGTGCAACGTATCCTGCGCGCCAAACGACGCAGTCACGACCACAATCTGGCAATACCGAAACCTTGCCAACTGTTCGTCGATGAACCCGTCGCGCCCGCTAAACAAAATCGAAATCGCTTTCCGGCCTACCGCTTTATCCGTATCATCGAACGCGCCGAAATCTTTCCCCTCGTACGCGTACTGCTCCAACTCCTTCAACTTCCCAACCGGAGGAAGCGAGACTAACACCTCCTCAAACTTCACCTTCTTTATCGCCCTTCCTTCCTCGTCTCTCCGTCTCTGGTAATGAAATCGAGACGACACTTGCATCTGCTTCTTAAACTTCTCCGAACACTGCGTCCGCCATCCAGGTTTCGCTTTAAACAGGTCCTCGCGTAACACGCTCAGCGTTTTCGTCTCGCACAGAGGCGGTAACCTGTTCGGGTTCACGTCTTTTGCTCCTCCCAAGCCAAAGGAAAGTGAGACAAAATCGGACGATTTTTGCATCACATCGAGCACCGCGTCGTGGAGCACGGAGACGAACGCCGCCACGAAAAGGACGAACAAAACTCTTAGCAAGAGAGTTTGACGTTTGCTTCGTTTGTTCTTCACCATCATCGCACAAAGAAAAGGCGGGAGTTCCTCGTTTTCATGCGAGAGATGTGAGTGGATATAATGGAGAATCTTTGGAAAATCTCCTCAAATGTAATACGCGCGCAATAAACAACAACAAACAAACAACTTTAACTCTCGCGATCTCTCTTTAAACACGCGCAAGACGACGTCACCATCTTTGCGCTTCGCTGCTTCGGCGGCAAAATCATCGATATTATCCATAACGAACCGAAGAAGAAGGAGTAAGAGGAACATCATCATCATGGAGCGGTTTCTGATTCGAAAATTCGCGACGGCTTCGTCGTCCCAAGACGAGACGACGACGAAGAAGCAAAAGACGAACGAGAAGTGTGTAAAATGGCACGCACTTCACGCCTCGTTACTCCTCCGCGTGGATCATTCCTGCCCGAACAAAAACGCGAGCAAAATCGCGTGTTTTGATCTCGACGAAACGTTGCAAAAGACGAAATCCGGCAAGAAACCGTTCATGACGCACGAGAACGACTTTACGTTTCGAGACCAATCGGTGAGAACCGCGTTGAATTTGTTACACGAGAATGGGTATAAGATTGTGATTTTTTCGAACCAAGGGATGGTGAAAAGCGCGGTGGATGGGAAGAAAGCGGAACAGATTCGGAAACGGGTTGAGATTTTCGCGGGTGAGGTACGTGCGTTTGTGTTGTCGCTTCTTGGTCTTCGCTTCGTTCTTCGCGAGCGTTTTTTGTTCGTTTCTTACTCCTTTCATCGCGCTGACTTTTGATCGTGGTCGTTTCTTTTCTTACCTTTAATTGATGACAAAAAACAGCTCGGGGAGGCCAAGTTTGACTTTTACGCGGCGACGCAATCCGGCGAGAAAGACGTCAAAGGGTACCGCAAACCAAACGTCGGCATGTGGCGAGAGATGCTTTCGCGAAGAGAAAAAATACAAGTAGAGGAATTAGAAGGAAACGAAATAACGAGCACATTCTACGTCGGCGACGCGGCGAATCGTCCGCAGGACCACTCCGACGCCGATATCGCTTTCGCTCGAAACTGCAACGTTGAATTTTTCCTCCCGGAACAGTTCTTCGAAGGCGGGGCCTTTCGAAAGTTTCTTCAACGTCTCGAAACCGACAAAGACGACGACGACGATTCACCACCAAAAGAAGAAACGGAAGAAGAAAAACAAAAAGGAGTGCCACGAGGAGATTAGTGGCAGAAATAACAATAGCGCGTGTCTAGACATTATATAAACAAGCAGCGCGTATTTAGAACGCTCGCATCCATTCCCCCAATTTTCCTCACAAGTAGCCCCTCAAACACATTTCCCCAAACACTTTTCAAACGGGTATCACACACTCACTCGAGAGTAAACACGCAATAAACAGTAAAAAGATGCCACCGAAGAAGAGCAAGAAACTAACATCACTGAAAGTCCCGGAGACGGAATCGGCGAGGAAGAAGCTCACCGTCGCGCAGCTGAGAAACGTTTTAGTTTCGTTAGGTTTGTCCGTGGACGGATTGAAAGCGGATTTGTTGTTAAGATTGGAAACGCATCTTTTGGAGGAGAAGAAGGAAGACGAAGAGAAGGGGGGAGAAGTGGGCGCGAGGAAACGAGCTCGATCGGAGGAGAAGAAGGAGAAGGAGGAGGAGGAGGACAAAACCGCCGTTCCCGAGAAAGAAGAAGAATTGAATTCAGAATTGGGGGACACGTTGGGAAAATTTTCGCCAAAACCACAACCAACCGAAGAACAAGAAGGAGCGGCGAAGAAGACAAAGAAGGCGAAGGTGGAGGAGGAAAATGGTGATACGATCGCAAAAAGAGAGAAAAGCGCGAAGTCGTCGATGCCGCGAGTAGATTTAACGCAGATTGGTGCGTACGAGCGTTTGCGCGCGAGACGAGTGGAGATTCGCTACGAAAATTTTCCGGCGGATGCGGACGAGGCGCTGGTGAGACGCGTCTTTGAGACGTACGGCGACGTAAGAGAGATTTTCAGCTCTGGTTCGAATGGCGTCGTGAAGTTTCAGACGCAAGAAGCGGCCGAAAGCGCGTTAGCTGCGTTGAAAAATGGGTCGTACGTGATGGACGGGTGCGAAAAAGGTGTGCGAGTTAGATGGGCGACGTGGGAGGAAGACTTGAAGTCGAACGCGACTGAAGTGGAGTTGGATTTACGAAAGTTTGTCGAGGAGGAGTGCGACGAGACGACGAGAAGTTCCAAACAGATTTGGATAGGCGCGTCGTCGAAATTAGCGAGCGATGAGCTAGTCAAGGCGTGGCTGGAACGGTTCGGCGAGGTTGAATCGTTCAAAGCGTTTAGAAAGGAGAAGCATTTTTCGTTCTTGGCGACGTATGCGAAAGAGGAGGATGCGAAGCTGTGTTTTGACAGCTTAAACGAGAAACAGCCACCAGGTTCGTTGGTATATCACGCGCCTTTAAGGGTGGACTTTACGATTGTAGACGAAACGACGAGAATGAGTTTAGAGAAAATGGCGCAAAAAGTAATCAACCCGCAACAACAACAACAACAACAACAACAACAAAGTCCAGGCGGCAAGGCTTTATTGACTCCGGTTGTTAAAACAACGGAGAGTCCTGCGAAGAAGCAAGAAGGCGATCACATGAAACGGTCAGACTCTCGAGACGCCATGCCTCCTGGAATGGTCGTGGAACCGCCGTCTTCTTCGGAACCGACTACGCCCGATGTCATCGCCAGGTACCTCCGATCCGTGTACTCGAACGGTAAAAAATTACCGAGACGGGGTCAGTTCGACCCACCAAACGTACATCATTATGGACCTCCGTCTGAAAAACTCTATGTCTCGAGCATACCCGCGTGTTTTGATAAAAACGCCGTCGCGCCTATGTTTGAAGCGTTGGGCGAGGTAACCGACGTGCACATTTTATTCGACCGCCATACAAAAAAACACAAAGGCAGTGGCTTTGTCACCTTTCGAACGGTCGAAGAAGCGGAGCGAACGATCGCTTTGCTCGACCAAAAGTACATCTTAGACAACAGAGACCCGAATCTACCGACGAACAAGCCGATTTATTTCAAGTTTGCAAAAGGTAATCAGCAAGCTTCCGCACAGCAACATGTGTTCCAGCAAGGCGCGCCGCATCAAGGATATCAACATGGAGGAGGAGGAGGAGGAGGAGGACAAAGCATGCAAAGCATGGCGATGCAAAACCAGCATCAGTATTTGCAAATGCAGCAGATGCAACAAATGCAACAACAACAACAAATGCAGCAGCAGCAATACTGGCAAATGATGGCGCAACAGCAGCAACAACAACAGTTTCAGCAGCAACATCTACAACAAGGCCAACCGTTCATGCCGCCGCAGCAGTTTCCACCGCCTCAGTGAAGAATATTACGAGTAATTAATAGTAGTTTAGTGGGTAATTTATATAGTTAAGCACCAATATTATTGAATGGAACGATACGTTCTCTTTATTAAAAACTACGAAACCTTCTTTTCTTTGTACACTTCATTATAAAGCTAATACGGCGACGATCCGGGAGCACCACCACCACCTCTTCCGCGCCCACCACCTCTGCCACCTCTGCCACCTCTGCCTCTCCCTCTTCCGTATGGCATCATCATCGGAACCATCATCATTCCGCCGGGAAACCCACCGAATCGTCCTCCCCCTCTTCCCCGGCCTCTCCCGCCAGCCTTCATCCCCGGCACGTTCGTTCTCTTCGCGCTCACTTTCAACTTCCTCTGCGGGAACTCCTCCAACCCGGTCCCATCCAGCAACACCGCCGCATCCACCGCGTCCTTTTCCAAAAACTCAACGTACGCGAACCCTTTTGGATTTTCAAACTTATCGGTTAAAATAGTCACCCGGTTCACCGTCCCGCACTTCTTAAAGTGTTCCGCCAGCATCCCAGGTTCCGCGCCGTAATCCACTTGGCCGACGAACACCGACCGAGAGTCAATCTCTTGTCGCTCGGCTTTCTCCTTCTCCAACTCTTCCGGCGTTTTTTGCGGTTTTCCACCCTGTCCTTGACCGTTATTGTCGGAATGGTGATGTTTCGCCATTTCTTCGTCCAAAGCTTTCCCGTCGATCCCTTGCTCTTGTTCTCGCAGCGAGGACGCTTCGCGTTCCATTTCCGCCAGTTTTTCTTTCATTTTCAAGATCTCGTCGTCCTCGGCCGTCATCGTCGCTTCCAGCTGTTGTGTGTTTTCAACATCGCATCAGAGATAATAAAACGTTTCAGGTCAGACAGAGCACGAGATTGAATGAATTGGATGAATTGAATCGGCAACTCGTTGCCGTAAAGAAGTGAACAAAAGAGCTCGAGAAAGAATACGAAAGCAAACAAAAGCAAACAAAAAGAATACTTACCTCCTCGTGGCCTTCGGCGTCCATGGCGTCGGAAGTATTCGCGTTACCGCGCGTCGATTTGCGCGCTTTAGGCATTGTGTATTAAATAATAATAATTGTGTGCGTCTTTTTGTTTCCAAATGAGGGGAATTTTTGTGTGGTAAAGAGAGGGAAAAACAACGTAAGATGTACGCTATGCACGAAAGAACACTTTCAACTTAACAACTACTCGCATTCGTAATTAATAGTATTGTTATTATTCGTCGTTTCCGTTATCGTTCCCGGATGATGACGAGGAGGCGTCGTCGAAGGATGCCTCGATGATTTCCCCTCCTTCGAAGAAATCCTCGTCGTCGTCGTTTCTAGTATTCGTCCCGTTTGCGTCAATCACGACGTCGACGTTTCGACCAACCCCTCCTCCCCCGACGCCGTCGACTTCAAAACTTTCTCCGTTTCTTAAAGTGGCGACGACGGTGACGTTTTTCTTCCCGGTCGTGACCGATTCCATGGTGACTGCGATCGAGGCTACTTTGTTACCGCTCGAGGACGAAGCGATCATCCCAATCCTCGTCACGTCCGTCCTTTTCCCGTTGACGTTCATCGAGTTGCTCATTTGCGTCGTCACCGGTCCAACGATTACGTCCTCGCCGCCTAAAGCTTCTCTCAACTTCCCGTCCTTTTCGCACTTACTCCTCGCGATTTCGTACGCGTCCTCTACGTTCGTTCGCATCTCGGACATCCCTTCCGCGAGTTGACCCGCGAGATTGTTAATCACACCAGTCGCTACTCGCCCCATTAAACCTTTCCCGAAGAGTTGTTCTCGCTGCGTCGAGTTAATCAGTTCGTTCTTTTTATTCTTTCTGTTATTCATATTCATCTGTTGTTCTCGTTCGGTGGTGGTTAATGCATTCTCCTTCTTCTTGAATGGATTCAACTTCTCGAAGAACGATTCTTCTTCCGCTTTTGCAAACACTCTCCTTCTCCTCCTCTTCGCGCGATGACGATGACGATGCTCAAGACGATGAAACGCTCCTCTCGAGGATACCCCCGCAGATGATGATGATTGCGTCGCAGATGATGCAGTCATAACTCTCGCATTCCCGGGAAAGATTGCAAAACTGCTCATGAGATATGAATTTTGGAAAGATATATTGCCGCTGCTACTGCTGCTCGAATACTGCTGAGACGAAAGAATGAACCCTCTCTTCCTCCGCTCTCCTTTGGCTTCTTTAGCGACTTCGAAAGTGTCGTATTTGTTTGTAGACACGCGCGATAGATATGTGGCGTTTTATGGGGGAAATCCCCTTCTTTTGCTGACTCAGACATTTCGTTTTGTCCGCATAATTCGAACACGCGCGTGGATGAAGCGAGGCGAGCGCTGATACCGAACAAAAAGGCTTTGAAAAGACACACGGGCGAATTTTAGTGACGGCGGTATCATACCAATGCTGAGCTTTGTGCGTATCGTCGTCGCGCTTCTTTGCTTTGCCTCGATGGTTTCGAGTTCGTCGTCGAGTTTTGGTTTTGCCGTCGACACGGACGACGAAGGAGGAGAAGGAAAAGACGTCGTCGGTGGTGTTGCCACCAGAAATACGGGGAGGATAAGGAGGACGACGACAATAAGGACTCGTAAACTCCTCTCCCGCTCGGGTCTCCCCATCGACGACTTGGAGGAGTTCGAAACCTGGGACGTTGGTGGAGGTTTCGAGGAGCGCGACGACGACGAAGCAGACGACGACGAATACGAAGATAAAGAACGCAAACGCGCAGAAAAACGCTTACTCGAGAAGCGAGAGAAAGTGCGAGTGCGCGTGGGAAAGCTTCGCGCGAGACGGGCGGATAAACGCCGCGCGAAACGGTTAGCGAGCGGTGAAGACGTGTTGGAGGAGGAAGAGGACGAAGCACAACACACGGAGTTGACGGATGAAGAGATATTGGCGGAATACGAGGACGAGGACGAGGAGGAAAACGAAGAGGAAGAAGACGCGTTCGATCGAAACGATTTGAGAGACCGCGATGATCCGGACGACGAGGATGACGATTACGCGTTGAAGACGACGGAGGAGTTGCGGCAAACGAAGAAGGCGATGGATTTGTTCGACGAAGACGACGACGAAGAGGAGGAGGATGCAGATGGGGAGGATGGGGGTGAGAAGAAGATTAAGAAGAAGAAGAGGCCAACGTCCGACTTAGACGAGTACGAAGATATCGACGAGGTGGATTTGGATTACGACTCGGAAGGCGTGCACGCGGACGACGAGAACGATGTTTTCCGAGAAGACGACGAGTACGAAGACGAGCAAGAGTATGATTTAGATAGCGACGACGACGAGGACGTAAACGATGAAGAATATAGCGGTAAAGAAAAGGATTTTTAGAAAGAAAGAGAGATTAGAACACGTGAAATACTACGGTACCCGAGGTACGATTACATTCGCACGCGAATGAGAGAGAAAGACGACGTTTGTATAGAAAGATTGGAAAATTTTCATTTGTATGTATATCTCTTGGTGCGTGTATTACAAAATTTGTGTGTGTGTGCCTGTGTTTACAAGCTGTGTAACTCTCCATCTTCGTATCGCCAACCGATTGGGAGAGGACAGCGTTTGTCGAGGAGGTATTGTACACATTCGGTTTGGTTGTTCTCGTGCGCGTAGCGTACGGCGTCCATGTCCCACGGCGCTTTGGCGGTTTCGCGCAAGTACTTCAAACAGTCGAAGTGGCCGTTCCTGGCTGCAAGCTCACACGCCGATACGCTATATTTATCATACTTACGCTCAACAAGATATTCGAGTATGTGGAGATGACCCTTTAAAGCCGCCCAACTGGCAGTAAGATCATCCCAAGGCGCTTTGACTTCTTCGCGTAAGTATTTGAGGCACTCGAGATGACCGTTTACGGCAGCTTCTGCACACGCCCACCTATTAATAGGACACTTCTTTGCCACGCAATACTTTATCATTTCCAGATTACCTTTTTCTGCGGCCCTATTAATCGTCCCTTCATCCCACTTACACTTTTTCTCCTCTCGCGCCCACTTGAGCAACTCGAGTTTATTCGTTTCAGCAACTCGAGAGCAGAACCATTTTTCATCGTCCCAGTCACTCGGCCACAACGATTTATTCTCCCACACAAACTCCAAAGTCGATATCGATGACATCTCTTCAACTTTGAAACTCTTCTTCAAATCTTTTGCACGAGAT
>Ga0209335_10001895_pt1 | contig 23310 bp, 26 predicted proteins | sample COG_09_FD_184753 | JGI IMG/M metagenome (GOLD analysis project Ga0209335, IMG submission 184753) | Pelagic Microbial community sample from North Sea - COGITO 998_met_09 (SPAdes) (version 2) | ecosystem: Environmental > Aquatic > Marine > Neritic zone/Coastal water | place: Helgoland, sampling...
TGATTTAGTTTAGTATAGTCAAATTCTTTAGACATAACCGTTCTCCTTCAACCACTTGTTAGTTTCCTTCAAGCCGCCGAATGTATAAATGTGGAAGTTACCTGTAAATGCTTTCACTTTCCCAATTAATTCATTAGGGTCTCTAGGTTTCAATAAATCTAACGCCTTAGTAAAATTAGATTTAAGAAAGTTAATGGAATTTTTTGCCCCTACAATATTAGCAAATTTTATTAAGCTAGATATTTTCATTGGCCCAGTAATTCCTACATGCACTGGTACTGTCTGCTTAGAAATAAAATCTACAATAGGTTGACTATCAAGTAACCACTGCGTTACAATATAGTCAGCATAAGGCTTTTTATCTATCATAGCTTTTTCTAATTCTGTATCGGATATATCAGGACTTCCCTCTGGATGTCCTGCTACTCCTATTTTAATTCCGTCAAAAAATCCTGTCTCTAATATTTGAATCGAACTATCAAATTTTCCAATTGGATCTCTACTTCCTCCAATTACAAGTGCTTGTTTTACTCCTAGATCTTTACATCTTGACACATAATCTTTTAATTCTTCCTCATTAGAAATTGATCTTGATGGAAAATGAGGAACAGGGTTGAATCCTTTTTTTACTAAGTCACCTGATTTTTGAGCAGTATCTTTGTAGTCTTCTCCTGGTAACATTGTGACGTATACATCCTTTACAGGAGGTAAGGTTTCAAGGTCAGCATGAGGACCTATTTCTAGTGAAAAATTCATTTTTTCCCGATCATTATCTTTTTTAAAAAAGCTGTCAAAGAAATTCCATCATGTGGATAACGAAATTTGTTGCCAAAAATTATGCTCATGTTAACTTTTTAAATGGTTGAAAATCCAAAAAATCTTGCCCTATTAAAGGTCCTAGATATTGAAAAAATGGAGAGTGTTAATCAACCAATTGAAAAGGCTCATGGTCTACCAAATGAGTGCTATACAAGCTCTAATTACCTAGAAATTGAGAGAGAAAAAATATTTAAGGATAAATGGACTGTAATTGGAGTAGGGTGTTCAGTTCCCAAGTCTGGTGATGCTATTCCTTATAATTTGCTTGGGATTCCTCTTATTATATTAAGAGATAATGAGGGCAGGATAAGAGTATTTCATAATGTTTGTAGTCACAGAGGCTTCAAACTTTTGGATAAGCCTTGTTCCTTAAGAAATGTTTTAAGATGTCCTTACCATTCATGGGCATATGATTTTGAGGGTAAATTAGTAGCCACCCCTCATATCGGAGGTTTAAATATTCATACATCAGACAAATTTGATAAATCTAAAAGTAATTTAAAAGAAGTTAAATCAAAAATTTGGATGGATATAATATTTGTTAATATTAATAATAATCAAGTAGAATTTAATGAATATGTTAAGCCACTAGAGGATAGATGGTCAAAATTTATTTCTAAGGAAGATCAACATTTATTAGTAAATTCTAAAAACCAAGGGTATTTTAGTTTAGATGTTAAAAGTAATTGGAAGTTTGCAATTGAAAATTATTGTGAAAGCTATCATTTACCAACAATCCATCCAGAACTAAATAAAATATCAAATATAAGTGATCATTATCATATTCAGGGATTACCAAACAGATTTGCAGGTCAAGGCAGTAAAAAATATGAACAATTAATTGATGGTAATAAATTATTTGATAGCTTTCAAAGTTGGCCGAAAGATTTAAGTAAAAATTCAGAATATATAGCTTTATTTCCTAATGTTATGATTGGTTTACATATTGATCATTTTTATGCTTTTTGGTTAGAACCTATTTCAATTAATGAAACTAAGGAACATTTAGCTATGTATTACGTAGGGGACAATAGCGCTAATGGAAAAAAATTTGAAAGTATGAGAAAAGAAAATGTAAAATTTTGGGAAGATGTTATGTTACAAGATATTAAAGCTATTGAAGGAATGCAAGAGGGTAGAAATTCTCCAGTATACAATGGTGGTAATTTTTCTCCAGTAATGGATAATCCAACACATCAATTTCATAAGTGGGTTGCTAATAATTTAATTGAATGAAAGAATAAATGTCCCAAAAAGATGTAGGAAATAAAATTCCAATTTATAAATTAAAAACCACAAAAGAAGTAATGAATTTTTATGATGAGTGGGGAGGCCAAGATAAATATAATAAAGATATGGTAGATTGGGACTATTCAGGCCCAAAAGAAACAGTAAATACTTTTAAAAAATATGCTGCAAATAAAGATATATTAATATTTGATGCAGGTTGTGGAACAGGATTAGTTGGAAAGGAATTAAAAAAATTTGGATATAATAATTTTCATGGAGCAGATTTATCTAAAACCTTATTAGATACAATTCCCAAAAATTTATATAAAAAATTAGATAAAATAGATCTAAATAAGTCTTTAAAAATTAAAGATAACTATTACGATGCAGTTATGTGTGTAGGAACCTTCACATATGCACATGTTAAACCCAATGCCCTAGATGAATTTGTAAGAATTACCAAGAATAAAGGTTTCATTTGTTTCACTATTAATGAAGGAATTTATGAGAAATATGGATTTGATAAAAAGATAAAAAAATTAAAGGACAAAAATAAATGGAAAGAAGTTGAATTTTTTAAGTCAAACTATATTGCTAGTAAAGATGTAAATGCTTGGCTTGGATTATATGAGGTTATTTGATTGAAAATATTTTTGAATTAAATTATAAGCTAATTTTAATCCCTTATGTGCAGAAAGATAAAATACTATGAAAATTATATTAATAATGGGTTTGCCTGGTTCAGGAAAAACTACTTTAGCTAATGAATTAGGACCATTGTTAGATGCAAAAAGACTAAATGCAGACGAAGTAAGAAAAGAAGCTAACGATTGGGACTTTTCAGAGGAAGGTAGAAAAAGACAAGCAAAAAGAATGGCAGATTTTGCAAAAAAATTCAAAGAAAAAGGAAACTATGTTGTTGCTGACTTTATTTGTCCAACTCCAGAAGCAAGAGGTCTTTTTTCTGCAGATTATATTGTTTGGGTAGACACGATTAAAGAAGGTAGATTTGAAGATACAAATAAGATGTTTATAAAACCTGAAAAATTTGATTATCATGTTACTACACAAGATGCTAAATATTGGGCACCAATAATTTTAAAGGAAATAAAATAATGTCATATATTTGGGATAATAGAAAACCAACAGCGCAAATGTTAGGAAGATGGCAACCTTTTCATGATGGTCACTATGCTTTATTTCAAGAAATTGTAAAAATTACTGGACAAGTTTGTATTCAAATAAGAGATGTTCAAGGCGTTGATGATAACCCATTTGATTTTGAAACCGTTAAAAAAAATATTGAAGAAAAATTAAATCCAAAGTTCGAAGGTCAATTTAAGATAATGCTTGTTCCAAACATAACAAATATTAGCTATGGAAGAGGAGTGGGTTATAAAATCGAAGAAGTTGTATTATCTGAAGAAATACAAAAAATTTCTGCCACAAAAATAAGAGCCAAGATGAGAGAAGAAGGTAAGTTAAAATAAGTTAAAATGCTTACTGATTAAAATTATGATTAGTAATATTAAAATAAAAAAATTAAATCAAGATATAGTTTCAATAATTATAGATGAGCCCAAAGCCTACAATGCTCTTTCTTTTAAAAATTTAAGTGACTTAATAAAAACTTTCAAAAAATTAGATAATGATAAAAAAATTAAAGTAATAATTATTGAAGGATCAGGAAAAGGTTTTAGTGCAGGACATAATTTAAAAGAAGTAAGAGTTCTTAAAAAGAGAGATAAATATCAAAAATTATTTAACCTTTGTTCAAAATTGATGCTACAAATTATAGAAGGTAGAAAGCCGGTAATTGCTAAAGTGCATGGAGCTGCTTTTGCTGCAGGATGCCAGTTAGTAGCAAGTTGTGATTTAGCATATAGTACTAATGAAGCCATATTTGCTACACCTGGAGTTAATATTGGATTATTTTGTAGTACCCCTATGGTTGCAGTTAGTAGAAAAGTTAGTAGAAAAAGAATGATGAAGATGCTTTTAACTGGTGAGTCAATCAAAGCTAATTATGCTAAAGAAATTGGTTTAATTAACGATCATTTTTCAAAAACCAAATTAAATAATGAAGTATTAAAAATAGCAAAGATTATTGCTTCAAAATCCAACCTTACAATCAAAATAGGTAAGCAAGCTTTTTATAAACAATTAGAGATGCCGCTGAAACAGGCTTACTTATATACAAGTAAAATGATGACACTAAATATGATGTCTATGGATGCTAAAGAAGGAATATCTGCTTTTTTAGAAAAAAGAAAACCTAAGTGGAAGCACAAGTAGTGAACAATAAAATAAAAGAAATTCTTTCTAAATATAAAATAATTGCTATGGTTGGAGTTAGTAAAGATCAAACTAAAACATCAACTATAGTTATGAAATATATGCAGAAATATGGTTTTAAAGTTATTCCAGTCAATCCAAGCGCCAAAGGAGAAAAAATTTTAGGTGAAGAGGTTTTCGAAAAACTTGAAGATATTAAAAGCCAAGTAGATATAGTTGATGTATTTAGACCTTCAGTTGAAGCTCTTAATTTTGCAGAAGAAACTGTAAAAATTGGGGCAAAAGTTCTTTGGTTGCAATTAGGTATAAAAAGTAAAGAAGCAAAAGACATGGTTGAAGCCAAAGATATTCTATATATTGAGAATAGATGCACTAAAATGGAATATCAAAAAATTTTTTTAAATATAAATCCAGCCTTTCCTGTTTTACAGGATTAATTTTTTGAATTAATAGCAATGACAAAAATAGTATTATTTTTTTATTTATTTTCATTTTCAAGTTTTGCTAATGCTCAAAATATTAAATCAGCTTATTTTGCTGGAGGTTGTTTCTGGTGTATGGAAGAATCGTTTGAAAAAATTGAGGGAGTTTTAGAGGTAGTTTCTGGTTATTCTGGCGGAACAACTAAAAACCCAACATACAAAGAAGTTACTTATGGAAATACAGGACATTTTGAAGTTATAGAAATTAAACATGATACTAAAAAAATTAGTTATAAAGAACTTTTAGATATTTTTTGGGTTAATATTGATCCTTTTGATTCCATAGGTCAATTTTGTGATAAGGGATATAGTTATAGATCAGTTGCATTTTATTCATCAAACTCTGAGAAAGATTTAATAGAAAAATCAATTAATAAATTAGAAAAAAGATTTAAAAAAAAAATAGTTACATATGTTATAAAATTTGATAAATTTTATAAAGCAGAAGATTATCATCAAGACTATTATAAAGAGAGTTTTGTTAATTACTTAATGTATAAAAATGCATGTGGAAGAGTTAATACCCTAAATAAAATTTGGAATTAATGTGAAAAAGATATTTCTTATATATGGTCATTATGATGACACATCCTTTAATGCAGCAATAAGAGATATGTTTATAAAAACTGCAGAAAAAGAAGGCAACACTGTTGATGCCGTCGATCTCTATAAAGAAAAGTTTAATCCAGTATTTTCAGGTGAAGAACCAGGGAAAGATGTTTTGGATCATCGAAAAAGAATAGAAGCATGTGATACAATTGTAATGATTGCACCTATTTGGAATTTTAGAATGCCAGCAATTGTAGAGGGATGGATAGATAAAGTTTTGGCACCACCATGGGCTTTTACTTTTAAGCAACTTGTTGGCAATTATGGATATCCTATTGGTAAATTAAAACAAAAAAAAGCTATAATTTTTTGCACATATGGCTCCCCAAGACTTGCTGTTACTACCTTTTTTTTGAACCTACCTATAAGAAGACTAAAGAGAGGTGTATTTCATATGTGTGGAATATATAATATTATTTATCGTAGGTATTTTGCTGTACCTTTTGTTAGTGATAAAAAAAGAAAAGAATTTCTAGAAGATGTTAAAAAAACTGCAATAAATTTATAAAATCTCTTTAATGAAAAAATTATGGGAAGCTACAAAAAAAGTTAAAGTAAATTCAAACCTTTATCAATTTGAAAAATTAATTTCTAAAAAATATAATCTAAATTTTAATCTTAATTATAAAAAAATTTTAAACTGGAGTATTAAAAATTCTCCTATTTTTTGGGATAATGTGTGGGATTTTTGTAAAGTAAATGGATTAAAAAGTAAGAATAAAATTGTTAAGTCTAAAATTTTTTATAAAAATAAATTTTTACCAAAATACAAATTAAATTTTGCTGAAAATTTACTTGTTAAAAATAATGGAGAAAAAGCAGTAACTTTTATAAGTGAAAATGGTTTTAGAGAAGAAAGAACATGGAAAAAATTAAATAATAACGTAAGTAAAGTTTATGAATTTTTAAAAAAGATTGAAATAAAAAAAAATGATAGAATTGCAGCATATTTACCAAATACTATTGAAACAGTTGAAGCATTTCTTGGAACCTCATCAATAGGGGCTATATGGTCATCATGCTCTCCTGACTTTGGAGTTAATGGTGTAATTGAGAGATTTTCTCAAATTAATCCTAAAGTATTATTTACTGCAGACAAATATTATTATAATGGAAAAGAAATTAATGTTTTGGAGAGAATTCCACAAATTCTAAAAAAAATTAAATCAATCAAATATGTTGTCATCATAAACTATCCAGGAAAAAGATATTTAAATAATTATATTAAATCTAAAAAAGTTAAAATAATTAGATGGAGTGAATTAAGTAAAATAAAATCAGATAAGATTAAATTCTCAAAATTTGATTTTGATAAAAGTTTAACAATACTTTATTCTAGTGGAACAACAGGAAAACCCAAATGTATTTGTCATAGAAGTGGAGGTGTTTTACTTCAACACAAAAAAGAGCATCAATTGCATTGTGATATTAAAGAAAATGATAATGTTTTTTATTTTACTACTTGTGGGTGGATGATGTGGAATTGGTTAATTAGCGTTCTTGCTTCTAAAGCATCAATTGTTTTATTTGATGGTTCACCAATGTTTAAAAAAGATGATTTATTATTAAATATTGCTGAAAAAGAAAAGATTACTTTGTTCGGTGTAAGTGCAAAATATATTGATGCTCTTCGAAAATCTAAGCTTAGACTAAAATATAAATATAAGTTAAAAAAATTAAAAACAATTTGTTCTACTGGTTCTCCATTATCAAACGAAGGTTTTAAATTTGTTTATAATAATATAAAAAAAGATGTTCATTTATCATCAATTTCAGGAGGCACTGACATAGTTTCATGTTTTGTATTGGGAAATTTATTTCAACCAGTAATTTTAGGTCAAATACAAAATAAGGGATTAGGTCTTGATGTTGATATATTTAATAATAAAGGAAAATCTATAAAAAATAAAAAAGGTGAATTAGTCTGCAAAAATCCTTTTCCATCAATGCCATTAAAATTTTGGAAAGATAAAAATGATATCAAATTTAAAAATGCTTATTTTAATAATTTTTTAAATACCTGGTATCATGGAGATTATGCTGAGGTAAAAAAAAGTGGAGGATTTATTATACATGGCAGATCAGATACAACACTTAATCCAGGAGGTGTAAGACTTGGTACAGCTGAAATATACTCAGAGATAGAAAAACTTATAGAAATTAAAGAATCCATCGTTATTGGTCAATCATGGGATAATGATATTAGAATAGTTTTGTTTGTAGTTTTAAATCCAAAATATGAACTGAATGGAGATTTGTTGAAAAAAATTAGACTACAAATTAGAAAAAATGCATCTCCAAGACATGTTCCTGCTAAAATTATTGCAGTTGAAGATATTCCAAGAACTAAAAATGGAAAAATAGTAGAATTAGCTGTAAAAAATATTATAGAAGGCAATAGAATTAGAAACAAAGAAGCCTTAGCTAATCCTCAAGTTTTAGTGCAATATAAAAATTTAAAAGAATTAAATTATTAAATGTTAAAAAATATTGTTAAAAATTTAGAGCCATCTTCTACATTAAAAATTAATGAAATTTCTAGAAGATTAGATGAAAAAGGTGAAAAAATTTATAAATTTGGGTTTGGTCAATCACCATTTCAAGTTCCAGCTGATATTATTAATGAATTAAAAAATAATGCTCATCAAAATAAATACTTACCAATGCAAGGTCTTAGTGAGCTTAGAGAAGCTGTTGCAAAATATACATCTGTTAGAAAAGATTATAATTACAAATCTGAAAATGTAATTATTGGTCCAGGTTCAAAAGAATTAATGTTCTTATTACACATTCTGTTTGAGGGAGATATAATCTTACCAGCACCAAGCTGGGTTTCTTATGCTCCCCAAGCAATTCTAGGTAGAAATAAGATTCAATCAATACAGACAAAAAAAGAAAATAACTGGTTTCCAACTGGATCAGATATTGAAGAAGTTATATTAAAAGATGTAAATAAGAATTATTTGTTATTTTTAAATTCGCCGAACAACCCATCTGGTCAAATTTGTCAAAATCTTGAGGAAATTAGTGATATTGCTAAAAAATATAATCTTATTATTTTATCAGATGAGATCTATTCAGAGTTAAGTTTTGAAGAAAATTTTAAATCAATCTCTAGTTTTTGCCCAGAAAAAACTATTATAAGTACAGGACTAAGTAAATGGTGTGGAGCAGGAGGATGGAGATTAGGTTATTTCATAATTCCAGATTCTTTAAATATTTTAAAAGATTCAATTAATGTTTTGGCTAGTGAAACTTTTTCAGCTGTTAGTGCTCCAATTCAATATGCTGCAATATCGGCTTACACAAATGATCATAGTACATACATTAATAATTCAAGAAATATTCTTAAAGCTGTTGGAAATTATGTTTATGAGAACCTAAAATCAAACAAGGTTTTAATTAATAAACCTCAAGGAGGATTTTATCTTATGCCAGAATTTTTGAATAAAAAATTTAACACATCAACAGAAATGTGTGACAATATTTTAAAAGAAACAGGGGTAGCATTATTACCAGGATCTGATTTTGGTTTTGAAAAAAATAAAATGTTAGTAAGGCTAAGTTTCACAGATTTTGATGGTCAAATATTTATGAATGAAATTCAAAATAAAAAAAAAATTGATAAAGATATAATTTTAAAATTAGCACCTAAAGTAGTAGAAGGTGTTTATAAGTTAAAAAAATGGTCTGAATCACTATAAAACTATCTATACATACCCCTTAAATTACTGTTAGAATTAATTAATAAAAATAACGATATAGAGGAGAGAATATGAAAAAAGTAATAACATCTCTATCAAGCGCTCTACTAATCTTTGTTGCATCTTTATCTTTTATGGGTGTTGCAAAATCAGCAGAGTTCTTCACGATAGGAACAGGTGGACCAACTGGAGTATATTTTCAAACTGGAAATGCAATTTGTAAAATGCTTCATAAATCTGCAATTGCTAAAGAGCATGGAAGAAAAAAGGGTATAGATAAAGCTTACAGATGTACTGCACCTTCAACAGGTGGATCAAATTATAATATTGGTCAAATCGCAGCTGGTGAATTTCAATTTGGTGTGGCTCAATCTGACTGGCAGTACCATGCAGTAAATGGTTCAAGCAAATGGGAAGGAAAACAATACAAAGGCTTAAGAGCTGTTTTTTCAGTTCATAACGAACCTTTTCAAATTTGGGCAAGAAAAAAAGCAAAAATTAAAGATTTTGCTGGGCTTAAAGGTAAAGTTGTAAATATTGGTAACCCTGGTTCTGGACAAAGAGGAACTATGGAAGAGCTTATGAAAGCAAAAGGAGTTGATAATAGTTTCTTCAAATCAACTACTGAATTAACTTCATCAGAGCAAGTAAAAGCTTTGTGTGATGGAAAAATAGATGCTTTTGGTTATTCTGTAGGATTTCCTAACGGAGCTATGGAGCAAGCAGCAACTTGTGCAGCTAAAGCTTCACCTATCAATTTAACAGGAGCTGAAGTTCAAGCATTAATTAGTGGTGCTGATTATTATGCAAAAGCTGTAATACCTAAAGGAACTTATACAGGACAGAAAAAAGATGCCACTACTTTTGGTGTTAAAGCTACTGTTGTAACTAGTAATATGGTTGAGGCAGATCTTGTTTATTTAGTAGTAAAAGCAGTATTTGAAAATTTTGATGATTTCAAAAAACAACATCCTGCTTTTTCTTCACTTAAAAAAGAAGATATGATTGCTGACGGCTTATCAGCTCCATTACACGAAGGTGCTAAGAGATACTATAAAGAAGCTGGTTTAATGTAATCTAATTACTTAACTAAATTTAAAGGCCTGATAAATTTATCGGGCCTTTTTTTTTGTTATAGAGTATCCTTTTAACAATGAATCAAAGCATCAGTGATAAAGTAGATAGCAAGATTAAAGAGGACTTATCACCAACTAGGAATTTAACTGGTTTACATTTAAAAGTTGTTGCAACTATTGCAATTATTTGGTCTTTATTTCAGCTTTGGTATGCCTCACCTTTTCCTTTTTGGTTTAATTTTGGTATGTTTAAAGGACTTCCTGCTAGAGCTATTCATTTAGGATTTGCCCTAACTTTGGCTTTTTTAATTTATCCAACCTTTAAAGGAAAAAAAATATCTATATTTGATATTATAATTAGTTTTGTAGGAGCTTTTTGTTGTTTATATATTTATTTTTTTTATGATCAGCTTGTTGATAGAGGAGGAGTTCTTTTAAGTATTCCATTTGGTAAAAGCTTTAACTTACCTGTTGAATTAATTCTTGGTAGTTTTGGTATTTTAATATTACTTGAAGCGACTAGAAGAGCAATCGGTTTACCATTAGTTGTTATTGCAATTTGTTTTTTACTTTTTTCATATTTTGGAAGATATGCACCAGAAATTATCTCTCATGGAGGGCTTTCATTAAACAGACTTGTCGGATTTCAATGGTTGGACCAGGAAGCTATATTTGGAATCCCAATAGGTGTTTCAGTAGATTTTATTTTCTTATTTGTTTTATTTGGTGCTCTTTTAGAAACTGCAGGGGGTGGTAAATATTTTTTAAATTTAGCGTTTGCATTAGTTGGAAAAATGAGAGGAGGACCTGCAAAAGCTGCAATTTTAGGATCTGGAATGACAGGTTTAATTTCAGGGTCTTCAATTGCAAACACAGTAACAACTGGAACTTTTACAATTCCAATAATGAAAAAAACAGGTTTTTCAAAAGAAAAAGCTGGTGCAATAGAAGTATCATCCTCAGTAAATGGTCAGCTAATGCCACCAGTAATGGGTGCTGCAGCATTTGTTATGGCTAGCTTTATTGGAGTTACTTATTTTGAAATTGTTAAACACGCATTTTTACCAGCTATCATTTCCTATATAGCTTTGTTTTATATTTCTCACTTAGAGGCACTAAAATTAAACTTAAAAGGAATGAATGACGAAGATGTTCCAAACTTAAAAAAAACATTTCTCTCTGGTTTACATTTTTTGATACCAATATTTGTTTTGATATATATGCTCGTTTATTTAAGATTTACTGCTTCATACTCTATATTCTATGCAACTATTACTTTGATTATTGTAAATTTATTTTATTTATTAATTAAGGACTCTAACTTTAAAGAAGCACTAAAAATTTGGTTTAATCAAACTATAGTTGGTTTTGAAAAAGGCGCTTTAAATATGGTTGGAGTAGGAATAGCAATTGCAACAGCAGGAATAATAGTTGGTGCGGTAGGTTCTACAGGATTAAGTACAAACTTAATTATAGTTATTGAGTCAATTGCTAAAGACAATGTTGCTATATTATTATTTTTAACAATAATTTTATGTTTATTATTAGGAATGGGATTACCCACTACAGCAAATTATGTAGTTGTAGCCTCATTAATGGCTACAGTTTTAGTAGATGTTGGAAATGCATCAGGTTTTATTTTTCCACTTATAGCTGTACATTTATTTGTGTTTTACTTTGGTTTGATGGCTGATGTAACACCTCCAGTTGGTCTTGCCTCATATGCTGCAGCTGCTATATCAGGAGGTGATCCTCTCAGAACTGGCTTACAAGCTTTTTGGTACAGTTTAAGAACAGGTATCCTTCCGATCGTATTTTTATTTAATCATGAATTATTATTGATAGGCATTGAAAACATTTGGCACGGATTAGTGGTAATCATTACTTCATTATTAGGAATATTAGTTTTTACTTCAGCAACTCAAGGTTGGTTTGTTAAAAGGTTAAAATGGTATGAAATAATGGTTTTTCTATTAATATCTATTTCTTTATTATCCCCAGAATTTGTTCTTAATAAATTTTATCCAAAATATAATTACAAAGATATAGATAAAATTAATGTTATTAAATTGGATCCGAATAAAGAAGTGCGCTTTAAAGTTACTAGACCAAGTGCATATGGAGAAAGATATAAATTATTTGTAATTAAAAAGAGTACTTTTGAAAATGAATATAACATGGATGAATATGGAATAAATTTGATTAAAGACAAAAATAGAATAGTAGTTGATACTTTAAAATGGAATGGAAAAGCTAAAAAAGATGGTTTCGAAATTGGTGATTATATAAGTGAATTTAAAATAGAAAATTCAGACAGACCAGATAAAAAAATTATTTATCCAATTGCAATTTTATTATTACTTATATTTGGGTATTTGAATTCAAGAAGAAAAGATTAAATTATCTTTGATATTCAATGAATTTTTTTAAAGACTTATTTAAAAATTTTTCAAAGACTAAAATTTTATTTTTATTTTTTGAAGATTTATTTAAGAAAGAATGACACATTTTAAAATCGTAAGATGGCTCAAAGAAAAAAGGAATAGACATCCTTCTTGTTTTGTTCCAAAGCACCCTATGATTGGTAGCTTTAAATTTTCCTTTACTTAAAAACTGTAATGCTAAACCTGTATTTACAATTAAAGCATCTTTATTAAATGGAACATCATGCCATTTTTTAGTTTTTCTATTTTGCACTTGAAGCCCACCTTTTTTATCTTGATATAAGATAGTAAAAATTCCACTATCCACATGTGTTTCACATCCTAGTGCAACACGATCTTGCTTAGATATTTCTACAGGTTTTGATTGATTTGGATAACAATTAAATCTTAAAGTACTTAAAGTTTTGAGTCTCGAAAAAGCTAATTTATAATTTTTTACATCTTTTTTATAAAGTTGAATAATGCTTTTAAATAAAATTTCCCCTAATATAAACATTTGATCAAAATAATTATTCATTATTTTTATAGATTTTTTATTGAAAAATTTACCAAGGTTAAGGTATTCTACGTATGGACTTTTTAATTTAAGAGCAATTTTTTTTGTAACTGTAGGGTCTCCAATATCTAACCCTTCTTTCCCATTCACATTATTTGGGAAATACCCCCTATAGATATTTTTATTTAATGGGTTCCATTTTTTGGGAGATAGTTTTAATTTATTCTTAATAGATGAATCAAAAAAAAGATTTCCAACTCCAATAATATCATTAATACTTTTTTTATTAATACCGTGGCTAGTAATTTGAAAAAAACCAATTTCAAAACAAGCATTTTCAATTTTTTTTATAGTTTTTTTTGAAGCTATTGAGTTAAAATTTTTATTAAGTAATGAAGATATATTAATTGTAGGAATATAATCTTTCATTATCTATTAGGAGTGTCAGTAGCTATCATTTGTTCTTTAGTTTTTTCTCTTAAATAAATATACAATCCTGCACCTATAATTGTAATTACACCAATAAATGTCCTTAATGTTGGAATATTATCAAATAGTATAAAACCAGTTATTATTGACCAAATAATTAATGAGTACTCATAAATAGAAACAACTGAGGGTGAAGCGATACTGTAAGCAGTGAGAACGAAATAAAAAGAAAAAGTAGCAACAGTTCCCATGGCAATAATAAATGGAACTGTAAAAGATGGGTTAGTTCCCCACTCTCTAAAGATAAATTGAAATGTGGGATCACTAAAGTTATTGAATTGACCTTTTCCAGTAAATATAAAAAATAGAATACTAATTATTGTTGCTCCCATATAGAGATGTATTAATTGAGTATAGTTATTGTCTTTATCCGATGTAATTTTGGTTATCGTCATTGATATTGAGTAACATAAAGCGCATATAACGGGAGCAAGTTTCATATAATCAAAATTATTAAAGTCGGGATTTAGAACAATAAATACACCAACAAATCCAACCAGAATTGCAGACCATCTTCTAATCCCAACTTTTTCTTTTAAAAATATTGTTGCTAAAATTGAAACAAAAAAAGGGCTAGAAAAAAATAATGCATTTGCTTCAGCAAGAGACATAAAGGTAAGTGAAATATAAAAAAAACTAAAACCAAAAAAGAAACAAATAACTCTAACAATTGTTAAAAAAGGATAATGTGTTTTTAAAATTATTCTTTGTTTTGAAAATTTTAAGTAACAAATTAATAAAATTAATGCTGTTAAAGTTCTTCCAAAATACAATTCATATAAAGCAACTTCTTCGTAAACAAATTTTATTAAAGCATCCTGTATAGAAAACAAAGCCATTCCTAGTAGAATAAATAGAATTCCTTTAGAGTTATTTTGAGCTTGTGTCATGAATTTAGAATAAATTCAGATGCTCTTTCAGCAATCATAAGAGTTGGTGCATTTAAGTTACCACTTGTAATTTCAGGCATAACAGAAGCATCAACTACTCTTAAATTCTCAATTCCACATACTTTGAGTTTTTCATCAACTACAGCCATATCATCAATTCCCATCTTAAGAGTGCAAGAAGGGTGGTAGGCTGTTTCTGCTTTAGATCTAATATATTCTTCGTATAATTCATGTGTTTGAATATTTGATCCAGGACCAGTTTCTTTTCCAGCAAAAGGTTTCATTGAATTTTGTCCAAGAATATTTCTTGCTACTTCAATAGCTTCTATTGTTTGTTTTAGATCATCTTTATGTTCAAGATAATTAAAAAGTATTTTTGGATAATCATAAGGATTTGAAGTGCTTAATGTAACCGCGCCTCTGCTCTTTGGATGATTAGGACTAGCATGCAATTGATAACCATGTCTATCAGGCTCAACTAATCCATGATCAATTACAAAAGCTGGAAAAAAATGGAATTGGATATTTGGATATTCTCTTTCTGGTGAAGATTTAGCAAAACCACCAGCTTCCAAGAATGATGTTGAGCAAGGACCACTTTTATTTAAAAACCATTGAACTCCTATTCTAAGCATATTGAATTTATTTACATATGAATACAAAGTGTCTGAGGTTTTACATTCTTGTTGAATATAAGTTTCTAGATGATCTTGAAGGTTTCTTCCGACACCTTGGAGATTATGTGTAACTTCAATTCCCTTTTCTTTTAAATGGTTAGCTGGCCCTATGCCTGATAACAATAGTAATTGGGGTGAGTTAATAGAACCCCCACTTAATATTACTTCTTTATCTGCATAAACTTTTTCTACTTTATTTTTAATCTTAACTTCAATTCCAATAGCTTTTTTTCCATCAAAAATAATCTTTTCTACAAATGAATCTGTATAAATTGTTAAATTTTTTCTATTTTTAGCAGGATTTAAATAATGTTTAGAAACACTTGCTCTTTCCCCTTTATTAATAGTCACATCATACATACCAAAGCCTTCTTGATGTTTACCATTCATATCAGAATTTTTCTCATAGCCAGCTTCAACTGCCGAATCTATAAAAGCTTTAAATAAAGGGTTTTTATTTTTTGATTGATTTACAGGTAGCAAGCCTTGATCACCTCTATATTCATTCTTACCTTCTGACCAAGTCTCAATTTTTTTAAAGTAGGGTAGAACTTTTTCATATGACCAATTTTTAAGTCCAAATGAGGACCATCTTTCATAATCATTCGGGTTTCCTCTAACATAAACCATTCCATTGTGCGCAGAACATCCTCCAATCATTTTTCCCCTAGGACAGAATAGTTTTCTGTTATTTAGGTATGGTTCAGGCTCAGAGTAATATTTCCAATTATATTTTGGATCATGCATTGTATAAAGAATTGCAAGTGGCATTTTTACTTTCCAAATATCACTTGGTTTTCCAGCTTCAAATAAAGCTACATTAAACTGTCCATTTTCAGTTAAACGATTAGCAAGAACGCATCCAGCAGATCCCCCTCCAATAATAATATAATCGTATTTCATATAATTTTTGAAATTAGTAATTCTTTATAATCTTTAATATCTTTTATCTTAATATTCTGCTTTTTAGCACTTTCATCAAATCTGCGCAATTTAATAGCATTTTTATAATTTTTATTTTTTTCAAATTGTTTTGCTTCATTGTCACTCATAATACCACCTTGAAGTTTTAAGCTAGTTTTCGAAGCCTCAGATAAATCATCAAAATATTTTTTATTTCGTGCTAAATATTTTTTTGCATCAACATGAAGTAAAATAGGTTCAATAATTTCATTTGAAAAATATTCTTTAAGATAATTTGCACCAATCGTTTCATGATTTCCATCAATATGATTACTCACTAATTGATTTGGATCCTCAAGAACAAAGTGTCCATAATCATGAAGTAAACTTGAACAAATCAAATCATTGGTGCATTTATTTTTTTCTGCTAGCATCGCTGTCTGAATCATATGTTCAGACATTGTCAGTTCTTCTCCAATATATAAAGATTTATTGTTAGAAAAATTGAATATAATTTCTTCTACTACATTCAACATAAATTTGAATTAATGAGGCTGGTCACCTTCTATAGCAATTCTATCCATTATTCTTTCATGACCCAATCCTCTACCAGGATAAAAGTCAGCTATAGCATAATGAAGAACGCTTCTATTGTCCCACATTGCAACTGCATTTTCTGTCCAATTAAATCTACATGTTAAATCTAAACGTGCTTGATGTTCAAAAATTTTTTTTAATATTTCATCACTTTCTTCTTTTTTTAAACCAATTATTTTTTTTGTGTAAGTCCAATTTACATACAATATTTTCTTTCCTGTTTCAGGGTGAGTTCTAACTATTGGATGTTCATTTGAATATTCATCATAATTTCTTTCTTCATGACCAGTCATACCTTTGTAATTATCAATAAAAAATTCTGCACCAAGAGAACTATGAACCGCTTTTTTATCTTTTATTTTTTCTTTAATACTTTCATCAAGAGTTTCCCAAGCAAGTTCCATGTTTGAAAAACAAGTATCTCCACCTACTGGTGGAATTTTTATAGACTTTAAAATTACTGCTTTAGTTGGCTTAACATTATAACTAACATCAGTATGCCAATTCTCTCCCCACTGATTTTTTTCTTCTTTAGTCTTTACAATTCTTACTATTTCAGGATATTTATCTAATCCTTTAACATAAGCGTGATTTTCTAGAGGACCCCAATTTTGAGCTAATGCAATTTGTTCTTCGTGTGAAATATCTTGATTTCTAAAAAAAATTACCTTGTGTTCTAAAAGTAGATTATTTATTTTTTTATAGTTTTCTTTAGAAGAGTCTTTAAGGTCAATTCCTGAGATTTCAGCTCCAAGAGCTCCTGATAAAAGTTTAACTTCCATTAAGTGAATATATTTCTGGAAATTTATTTTGTCAAAATATATAAGTTACTCATGACTTTAACGCAGGCTTATATTTTCTTAATGATTGCCATTATACTGGAAATTACTGCCACAGGATCATTAAAAGCAACCGAAGGTTTTACAAAATGGATCCCTTCACTTATTTCTGTTATCGCCATAAGTGGTTGTATGTTTTTAATGTCCCATGCAATGAAAATTTTACCAGTTGGCATCACTTATGCAACTTGGTCTGGCGTTGGTATAGTAGCGATAACTTTAGTCGGAATCATTAAATACAAACAAATTCCAAATCTTGCAACAATTTTTGGATTAACATTAATTGTTGTTGGTGTTGTAATTGTAAACGTAATGAATAATACTAATATTGATAATTAGTTTATTTTTTTAACCTTGTAGAAAATTTTAAGTCTTTATTGTTAAAGTTAATTTTATTTTTTAAAATAAAATCATTCATTATTTTAATTTTTTCATCCTCAAATTCAGCAACTTTTCTCTGATTTAAATCAACATATAGAGATAAAAATTCCATAGTTGATGCAAGATATTTTCTTTCCTTATGAATCATTTCAAATTTATACTGCAGTCTTTTTTTGTCGTGGTCAAAGTAAGTTAAATTTATATTTACTTCATCACCCTCATTAACTTCTTGATTATAAGTAATATGAGACTCAACAACCATGGTACTTTTTTTTGTTGTTTTTGCAGAATGTTCACCCATTTTAAATTTTGTCATAAGTGTTTCAGCTCCATGAAGATCGAAAATCAAAACATAATAAGCAACATTCATGTGATTATTATAATCTGTCCAATCACTAATAATCTTTTTGGTGTTTAGTAGTATAGACATGTTTAGTTTTTATAATCTGGTTCTTCCTTATCTAAAATCAATTTAATTTGATCAAGATGCATTAGTGCAAGATCTATAGGGTAATTGGCAGTTTCTTCAGCTGTTTTCTCAGCAACTTCATGACTAACTATATTTAATTCTTTATTAGTCGATAATGCTGTTAGATAGGTTTCAGCTGCTTTTTCAAAATAATATAAAGCATTGAAGCCATCAGCTACAGTTTCTCCAGTTGTTATGATCCCATGGTTTGCTAAAAGCATATGCTGCTTGTTACCTAAAGCACTTGCCATTTTTTTTGACTCTTCTTCAAATCCTAAACCACCAAATTCATTAAAAACAGAAACTCTATTATAAAATATCATCGTGTTTTGATCTATAGGTTTTAAGACTGGATCTTTAAGAGTGGAAAGTGCAGTTGCAAATTTAGAATGTGCATGAAAGATACACTTTGCGTGAGGAACGTTTTCATGAATTGTACCATGTATATTAATAGCTGTAGGGTCTACTATTTCTGGTTTATTTTTAAGCTCATTTATATTCTCTTTAGTAACCAATATTAAATCACTGGCTTTTATCTGACTAAAATGTATTCCCGACCTATTTACATAAAATTCAGTAGATGAGCCTGGCACACAAGCACTAAAGTGGTTTGCAACACCCTCGTGCATATTTAATCTGGCTGTCCATCTAAAGGTTGCCGCTAAATCTTTTTGTAATTCTGTTATTTCCATTTTTATTAATATAAACTATATTTTAATTATAAATTATGAACAATAAAGTTTTCGTATCTTGCGCAGTAACAGGATCAGGTGATACAGCTAGTAAACACCCAGATTTGCCAAAAACACCAAAACAAATTGCAGCAGCAGCAATAGAAGCCGCTAAAGCTGGTGCAGCAATAGCACATATTCATGTTAGAGAAGATGATGGTACACCAAGTAGAAGATTAGAATTATATAAAGAGGTAATTGATATAGTCCGTTCGAGTGATACTGATGTTATTTTAAATTTAACAACTGGAATGGGAGGTGACCTTGATATTGGACAAGGAAAGAATCCTTTAGATTTTGGTCCAATGACAGATATGGCAAACGTAATGGAACGAATTGCTAATGCAGAACAATTTCTTCCTGAAATCTGTACATTGGATGCGGGGACCTTAAACTTTGGTGATAGTTCTGTGATAACAGTTAATACACCAAATGATTTAAGAAAAGCTGCAAAGAGATTAAAAGAAATTGGTGTTAAACCAGAAATAGAAGCATTCGATTTGGGAAATATGTGGTTTGGTGCACAGCTTTACAAAGAAGGATTGTTAAGTGATCCACCTATGTTTCAAATGTGTCTAGGTATACCGTGGGGAGCACCAGCAACTAATTTAGCAATGCAAGCAATGTTAGATATAATGCCCAAAGAAGGTGTTTGGTCTGGATTTGCCATTTCTCGAAATGAAATGCCTTTTGTTGCTCAGACAGTATTAATGGGTGGAAACCCAAGAGTTGGACTTGAAGATAATTTATATTTATCTAAAGGAAAACTAGCGACCAATGCACAATTAGTTGAAAAAGCTATAAGAATTATTGATGATCTTGGATCATCCATAATGACGCCAGCAGAAACAAGAGAAAAACTTAAACTTACAAAACATAAATAAAATTTTTATGTCAACCAAGATAAATAAGATTGCGGTAATTGGAACCGGAGTTATTGGTGTTGGTTGGATTATTAGAATGCTAGCTCATAATAAAAAGGTTACAGCATTTGACTTAAATATTAAACAAAAGATAACATTAATTAAGGAAATTAAAAAAGCAATCCCAATTGTAAAAAAACTTTTTAAAAAAAAAAATATTAATCTAAAAAATTTTTATTTTAAAACCTCATTAATAGAAACATTAAAAGATGCAGATTTTATCCAAGAATGTGCAACAGAAAATTATAAATTAAAAACTAAATTAATGTCTAATATAGGAAAATATTCCAAGCCAAATGCCATTATATCATCAAGTTCATCTGGATTACTGCCATCTGTTATTTTTTCAAAGTGCAAGAATCCTAATAGAGGAATTATTGGACATCCATTTAATCCAGTTTATATGTTGCCTGCAGTAGAGATTGTACCTGGAAAAAAAACATCTAAATCAGTTTTAAAAAAGGCTAAAGATTTTTATAAATCGATTTCAATGAATCCCATAGCTGTGAAGAAAGAACTTCCGGGGTATTTATCTGATAGGTTACAAGAAGCTTTATGGAGAGAAGGACTACATATAATTAATGAAGGCTACGCAACAACAAAAGATTTAGATAGGGCAATAGAGGATGGACCTGGTTTAAGGTGGTCTTTAATGGGGACTTTTTTAACTTTTCATTTAGCAGGTGGTAAATCTGGAATGAAGCATATGCTGAAACAGTTTGGACCTGCTTTAAAACTTCCGTGGACAAAACTAAAAGCTCCTAATTTATCAAATAAATTAATTAAAAAATTAGTTGGTGGTACCAAAAAACAATCTAAAGGAAAATCGGTAGCAAAAATTTCAAATATAAGAGATAATTATTTGCTAGATCTACTTATAATGAGAAAAAAATACGAAAAAAGATTAAGGTAAAAAATGATCCAACATAAAGGTGGGTGTATTTGCGGTGAAGTAAAATTTACTGTCAATTTAGATGCAAAACCTAGAGTTTTTAATTGTCATTGTATTGATTGTAGAAAAAAAGTAGGTGGAATGATTACTATAATTGATTTAAGGGAAGATGCTATTGATATTGATAAAACTAAACTAGGAATTTATGAGCACTCTGGAGGGAGTGGAAATATAATCAAAAAATATTATTGCAAAAAATGTACAGCACCAGTGTTAACTTATGTTGCTAAATGGGACAAATTTTATCTATATGCAGGGTTGTTAGATGACATAAGTATTCTTAAAACAGCTAATAATATATGGTATAAAAACTCTCATTTTCCATTCATAGAAATTAACGAAAAAAATATTAAAATATAAAATAATTTTATATTAATGTGTCAACTTGTTACACTTAGTAAAGTTGATTATTGTTTTTTACTAATTATATGATCATCAATAATTCATTAACCCCATATGTGTAGAAAGTAAAATATAAGTATGAAAAATATAACTAAAAGGTTAGCTATCCTAGTCACTACTTTGTTTTCATTAATTTTTTTAAACACATCTTCGTTTGCAGCTGATGCAACTGTAGAAATGTTAAATAAACAAGGTAAAGAAAGCATGGTTTATTCTCAAAAAATTGTAAAAATAAATGTTGGAGAAAAAATTCTTTGGAAAGCTACAAGTAAAGGACACAATGTAGAGTTTATTAAAGGTGGAGTTCCTGATGGTGTTGAAAAATTTAAGTCTAAATATAATAAAGATGTAGAATTTAAATTTGAAGTTCCAGGAATTTATGCCTATTGGTGTACACCCCATAAAAGTATGGGTATGATAGGTTTTGTAGTTGTTGGTGATAATAGGTCTAATCTAGATGCTATCAAAGCAATTAGATACACTGGTAAATCAAAAAAACTTGCACCAGATTTAATTAACTCGTTATAAAAAGATACTCTGTATGGTCACATAGGAAACTTAATCATTTCTTTCTGTGTGACCATCAACAGATATAACTTGCCCAGAGACTTTACTTGAGTCATCAGATACTAAAAAAGAGCACATTTTACCAATATCGTCTTCTAGAATCCATTGCTTCATCGAGCTCATTGAAACGAAATCTTTTTCAATTACTTTTTTAGAAATTTTAGTAAATTTTGCCTTATCCTTTATTACTCTTTTCATTCTATTTCCTTTAATAGTTCCAGGACAGACAGCATTAACTCTAATATTAAATTTACCAAGCTCCATGGCTAATGTTTTAGTGATACCAATTATTGCCCATTTACTTGCAGCATAAGGAGAGCGTAGTGGAAAGCCAAGTATTCCTGCTGTTGATGAAATATTTACTATAGAGCCATTTTTAGATCTTTTAATTAATGGTATAGCTTTTTTAGTAAAATAAAAGTGGCTATTAACATCTACATGTAAAGTATTTTCCCAATCTTTTGATTTTAATTTTTCAAGAGATCCTGTTGGCCCAGCAATTCCGACATTATTGATTAAAGCATCAATTTTTTTAGTTCTTTTTTTAACTTTTTCAAAAAAATCTGAGACCTGATATTCATTTGATGCATCACAATGGTAAGTGAATAAACTTTTATTTTTTAAAGGATGTTTATTTAATCTATTTAAAGATTTGCTATCGATATCACAAAGATAAACGTAAGCTCCTCTCGCAAGAAAAATTTTTGCTGTTGCCCAACCAATTCCTGACCCACCTGCCGATATGATAACCTTTTTATTCTTCAGTGATTGGTAAACCATTTATTATGATTTTGTGAGAGAGTCTTGAAGTTCTTTATTAGTTATATAACCCTTAACATTTCCACTTTTATCAACCACTTCACAATTAGCACTTGTACAAACTATTTGGGGAAGAAATTCTTCAATGAACTGATCTTCATGTACTTTAATTAAATTTGATTTATCAATTCCATTGACTTCATTAACATTTTTCATAATAATTTTTGCTTTTATAACTTTTGCTCTATTTACATCTTTAACAAACGCTTTTACATAGTCATCAGCTGGTTTCATTATAATATCGACTGGAGTTCCTACTTGTACTAATTTTCCAGCATTTAATATCCCAATATGATCACCAAGCCTTAAAGACTCATCTAAATCATGTGTGATAAATATTATTGTTTTTTTTAATTCTGACTGTAGATCAATTAATTGTTTTTGCATGTCACTTCTAATTAAAGGATCTAATGCACTAAAAGCTTCATCCATTAACATAATATCTGAGTTTGTGGCTAAAGCTCTTGCTAAACCAACACGTTGTTGCATTCCACCAGATAATTGATTTGGAAACTG
>Ga0209335_10001899_pt1 | contig 23239 bp, 20 predicted proteins | sample COG_09_FD_184753 | JGI IMG/M metagenome (GOLD analysis project Ga0209335, IMG submission 184753) | Pelagic Microbial community sample from North Sea - COGITO 998_met_09 (SPAdes) (version 2) | ecosystem: Environmental > Aquatic > Marine > Neritic zone/Coastal water | place: Helgoland, sampling...
GAAAATGAAGCTGCGGAATTATTAGTTACCGATAGTAGAATTAATTATTTTTCTTTTATCGGTTCTTCTAAAGTAGGCTGGTATTTAAAATCAAAATTAGCACCGGGAACAAGATGTGCACTAGAGCATGGTGGATCAGCGCCAGTTATTGTAGAACCAGATGCCGATATTAATGAACTTTTGCCATCCTTATTAAAAGGTGGATTTTACCATGCCGGGCAAGTATGTGTTTCTGTGCAACGAGTTTTCGTACACGAAAGTATTTGCGATGAAGTGGCAAATCAATTAGCACAAATGGCAAGCAAATTAGTTGTTGGAAATCAAATGGATGAGAAAACCGAAGTAGGCCCGTTAATTTCACCTAGAGAAGTAGACAGAGTGGAGGAATGGGTTAATGAGGCTGTAGGCAAAGGAGCAGTTTTATTGACTGGAGGAAAAAGAATATCTGATACGGGCTATGAACCAACAGTATTATTGAACCCTCCAAAAGACGCAAAGGTTTCTACATTAGAAATTTTTGGCCCTGTGGTCTGTATATATTCATATAACAACAGAGATGAAGCGATTAATATTGCCAATAGTTTAGATGTTCACTTCCAAGCTGCCGTATTTACTAAAAATTTAGATGTAGCTTTAGAATGTGTAAAAAAACTAAACGCTACTGCCGTTATGGTAAATGATCATACTGCTTTTAGAGTAGATTGGATGCCATTTGGAGGAAGAGATGCTTCAGGAATTGGCATGGGAGGTATACAATATTCCATGCACGAGATGACCAGAGAAAAATTGATGGTAATTAAAAGTACTGTTTTATAAAACGGAATAACCATGAAAGTAAGAAAGACATTCATAATTCTATCAATATTAGTATTAGCGACAATAGCGATAATAGCACCATTCTATTTGCCTATTTTATGGAGCTTAATTCCTGTTGCGCCACTTGTAATTCTTGGGTATTCCGATATTTTACAAAAAAAGCAAACCATCAAAAGAAATTTTCCTGTACTAGGTCATTTCAGATATATGCTAGAAACAATTCGCCCAGAAATAATGCAGTATTTTGTGGAAACGGACACTGAAGGGTCGCCCATTAATAGACAATTCCGTTCTCTAATTTATCAAAGAGCAAAAAAAGTAAATGACACTGTGCCTTTTGGCACTCAATTGGATGTTTACAAAGCAGGATACGAATGGATGGATCATTCTATGTATGCAAAAGGTGACAAAGAAATAAATGATAAACCTAGAAAAATGGTCGGAGGCCCAGATTGCAAAAAACCATATTTAGCTAGCATACTAAACATTTCGGCAATGAGTTTTGGCTCATTAAGTAAAAATGCAATTATGGCCTTAAACAAAGGGGCTAAGAAAGGTAGGTTTGCGCATAATACAGGGGAAGGTGCAATCAGCCCATATCATTTAAAATATGGAGGAGATTTAATTTGGCAAATTGGAACAGGATATTTTGGATGTAGAACAGATGAAGGTGAGTTTTGCCCTAATAAATTTCGGGAAAATGCCACCTTGGATAATGTTAAAATGATTGAGATTAAAATTTCTCAAGGTGCTAAACCAGGACATGGAGGTATATTACCTGCAGCTAAAAATACTGAAGAAATAGCAAAAATTAGAGGTGTTAAACCACATAAAGATATTCATTCTCCACCAAGTCATTCCGCCTTTTCAAATGCCGATGAGTTAGTGAAATTTATAGAATTGTTAAGAGATAAATCTGGAGGGAAACCAATAGGTTTTAAGTTATGCATTGGGAAAAAGTCAGAATTTATTGAGATTTGTAAAGCAATAGTTTCGACAGGAATAAAACCCGATTTTATTACAATTGATGGTGGCGAAGGCGGCACTGGGGCTGCTCCGATAGAGTTTTCTAACTCTTTAGGTATGCCATTGAAAGATGGACTTTCTTTTGCATATGATACCCTAGTTGGGTTTGATTTAAAACAAGATATTACACTTATTGCTTCTGGAAAAATTTTTAGTGGCTTTCATATTGCTAGAACCCTTGCATTAGGAGCTGACATGGTAAATAGTGCTAGAGCGATGATGATGACTATCGGTTGTATTCAGGCGTTAGAATGCAATACAAATAATTGTCCGGTTGGAGTTGCAACACAAGATAAATCATTAATGAGTGGGTTAAATGTGGATGATAAATCGAAGAGGGTAACGAATTTTCATAAAGAAACACTTCATAGTTTTAGTGAGTTGATTGGTGCCAGCGGAATAAATAAATTGGAAGAGCTAAATAGAAAACATATAAATAGGAGAGTGAGTATGAATTCTGTGCTAAAATATGATGAAATTTTTCCTTATGTAGAAAAAGGAAGTTTGTTGACTAAATCATAAAAATATTCATCTTATTACTTGGCAAAAGTTGAAGTTCTTTTGAGCTAAATTATCTCAGCGTGCGCATAAATCTCACAAGTCTAAGTACGTTTAGCAGCCGCTTTTCTTAAAGCCACTTTCTTTTGCGCAGGTGTTAAGTCTTGCACCCAATTATTTTTGTAAGGAGTTAGAATATTGGAATTATTTAAATCTTTAACTTGTTTTTTGCCGTCCATATAATCGGCTAATAATCGGAAAGCTTTATGGCTTTCTTTTTTTAGAATTATCAGTGTCGTATTAACAGATGATTTCATGGCAACAGGTATTCCACCGCCAAGATCTGCCCAGTGCCCACTTAATAGTAAATTGTTTACTGGAGTTTTGTAAGAAGCAACCTTAGCCTTCATGTTGTCTTTACCTGGCTTTTGAGCCATCATAGTTCCATTCTTGTTGCCAGTATATCGAAGGTGTGTGATTGGCGTAGCGATATCGCAATACAGAATATGATCTCTAAATTTTGGAATTAGCTTATCTTGAACTCTGTCGATAACTATATCAGCAAACTGCTGTTTTAACTCTTTATATTTTTCCCCACGCACATAGTTGCCCTTTTCATCTATATCGCAACCCCATGTGTTTTGCTCGTCCATCCAAGCAGGAATAAATAACGTAACCGTTCCATGTTCGGGTAAGGCTAAAGACTTATCTCTTACAGAAGAAGCCAAAATGTGAATCCCACTCAAGTGTGGATTCCCATGGTCTAAATCATATCGACTAACTTTTGGGTCTGCTAAAAAGATGATTTCTTCACCTAAACCCAAATTTTCTGCAGGACAATCAATTCCCAGCGCAATTGTAAGTGCTGACGCATACAATTTAGCGCTGTTCAATTTTTCTTTTAATTGTGCTGGAATTGCAGTTGATGGAAGCATCTTAGTATACAAAGTTTCAGCGTCGCAGGCTGCAACAACATATTTACATTTTATATTGTATTGCACATCTCTATGAAAGAAATTAACTCCTTTTACCGAATTGTTTTCAAGTATTATATTAGAAACTTTAGATTTTAAAAATACCTCGCCTCTCATCTGTTCAGTAACATACATTAACCATTCCGGAAATGCCTGACTACCGCCAGTTGGAGGTGTTTGAAAATCGTTAGAATATGCCCAAGAAATCGGAATTAAACAAGAAAGTAGATCAGGTTCTGAACAAAATACGCTATGAAGTTTAGGGTCGGTAAAATACTTATTCAATCCTTTAGTAATTTTATCTCCATCGTATATTGCATGAGGAATAAAAGGAAGAGCAAATTTCAGCATTCTTAAGCCATGAATAGCTGTTTCAAATAGATTCATGGAATCAATGGTTCTACTTAATTCTGTATGTGTGTCAAACGATTTAGCAATGCTTTTGGCATCTTTAAAAAACTTAATAATTCCCTTCTCGTCGTGAGGAAATTCCCTAATCCATTCATCTCTTAATTCATCAGGGTTGTTACTAACTAAGTAATTGAAGTTATCGCTAATAAACCGTCTGATTTTTTTTTGTGGTTTCGCTTTAGGATAATCAGTTCCAATTATTTTAAAGATTTTGGTAACTAAACCATCGGGGCCACAATTGTTTAACCAATGAATGGCAGAATCAAATCTAAAATCTTTTCTTCTAAATCCGGCTAGGTAACCACCAGGGCGGCTATCCATTTCTATTACGGCACACGACATTCCGGCACGAGCAAACATAGCTGAAGATGTAAGGCCACTAATGCCTCCACCTATAATAACTACATCGTAGTATTCTTTTGGATTTATTCCTCTCACTAACTATTAATCAAGGTTGCAAGGTATGAAGAAATTTAATAAATATTCCCACTTGCTCAATAGAGAAATTGCTCAAAATAGAAAAAATGCCAGTTCGAGTAAAATTATTTAAGAAATTTGTATCGAGAACAGTTATTTATTCCAAATCATTCATTCCCAATGTAGTTTTTCAGGAAGAACCATTAGAATTAAGGATGATACACTTCATCACATCTATGCAAGTGCATAATAATTAAAATCAAATTTAAAAACCGGGCTGTAATTTTACCCTGATACCAAATTGCGTCACATTAGGGTTGTCGTAATGTGTTAATCTCCAAATTGCGTCAACCCTTAGCATCGTCATAATATTTTCTACACCAACAGCAACTTCTATGTAAGGTTCTTCCAATGAAAAAGTAGTTTCTGGTATTATCAACACTGAGTTGTGTCTATCAGAAAGTGTTCCGTATACACCTTTAGCGCCAACAACTTCTCTCAACATCAACTTCTTAAATAGCGGCACCTTATTAAAAAAAAATCCTTCGAAATGATGTTCCCAAAAAACTGATACATATTGGTCGCTTGCGAATTCGTAGTAGTTCATTAAATTATAAGCATCATCAGAGAAAAAATAGGTCTCGTTTCCGTTGTGTAATTCGAGATAAGTGTAGGGAAGTATGCCCCAAATTCTTCCTCCTTCAATTTTGTATTTAGAAGTTCCATAAATGCCTAACCTTATTTTTTGTGTTATTGCCAATTTAACCTTGTGGTATTCATAACTACTGCCAAGTAAATTCGGCATTCCATATGTATACTGAACATCAAACATTGGAAAATCGCTACCTAAACTAGTTCGGTTAAATCCGGTTTCTAAAAAGCGTTCCAAAAGGCTATAATGGTTGCTAATTGTGAATTCACTCGTTGTGATTGATGAAACTGAAACCGTATCAGATAAGTTGTAATCAAACCTATTAAAGTTTATATCACCTAATGCCCATATTTCTCGATTATCGAACCTAAATTGAGTTGTTAAATTACTGTTCCATGTTCTTTCATAAAGACCATAGAATTCTTGGACTCCGTTCATTAAATTACCTGGAGTAATTCTGCCCAATGAGCTAATTAAGTTGTCTGTACCTAAAGTGGCGCCTCCAGTGCCTAATTGTTCTAAGTCTTTTTTATACGAAAGTTTTATAAATTGCCTCGGATTTCTTGAAGGGTAGTAGCGGAAGCTCGCTCCGTATTTCCACTGCTCGTCAAAAAAGCCATATGCTCCATACACGTTTATTCGCAAATCTGGGTTAACCACATTGCTGGTTCTTGCAGCTAACTTAACTCTATTTCCCTCAATTGAGTTAAAACTGTACATACCAAGGTAGGGACCAATTTCGATGTAATTAAAACGGTAGTAACCTCTAAAAATGTTGTTCCACATAATGTAGTAGGGTGAGCCCATGACCGAATCTATACATTGATAAACCGCCGCTTCATTAACTGTTAGAGGTATATGCCGAGTTGAGTCCCAACTTTCTATACCATAGTCTTCAGCACCCTTTAAAATTGTTACGGTTGCATCTTTCGCGTATATTGAATCATTCGCTACCTGGTTAATGCTAAAGTCTTTATATGTTGTTGTTTTCCTCCCTATAAACTTCTGGTACTTGGCGTTGTGAGGAATCAAGAAACGCGCATTTAATTTGAGCTGATCTTTGGTTAGCATCCACACCTCATCTTCAACTTCCGAATATTCTTGTTCTACATGAAAATTGGTGATGAAATTAATGTTTGCATCTCGTGCCATTTCTGCTTCAATATGCTTGATCGCATAGGTGGTGTCATTTACCCAAAAATTTCCCTTGAATGTTAATTCTTGCTTTCGTCTTGGCCGGAACTGAATGTTGTAACACCATTTGTTTTGAATCATTGCACTATCAACCAAGTAGTATCTGTAGTGAATTAAGCCGTTGTCAGCTAAAGGACTGATAAAACTTCTATCGAAAATAGTTACGTGATTATGGTAAATGTTCACGTTTTGGTACATGTCACCAAGTAGTGCAGAAACACTTTCGTTTTGGTATCCTGAAATTTCAGTAGCTTTAATGTACTCTCTCTGTTTCTTGGGTTTCTTTTTGTAATAATAATCTGAAACAGTTTCTCCTAAAAATGTAGGCAAAAAGGGCAAATCTTCTGATGTAGAATCAATATTGTCGAAAATGAAATCAATTGGCTTTAGAAGAAAGAAGTTGATCAGATTCTCCTTTGGGTTATCGATGTCAATTTCAACTTTATTGTAGATTTCATATTCGTAAGCATCCAATTTTTCCCTGTTGTTTGCATCCTTGTTTGCAACAATTCTTCTGAAAATTACGTGAGCAGGATTTTCATAGTCCTTATCGGGCTTAATAACAACTTCTCCTAGCTGTTTTTGTTCAACTTTAAGTCGAAAATCGATGATTTGATTTTTATCTTTTTGAACTGATTTAGTTTCATTATAATACCCTAGAAAAGAAGCTCGAAGTTGTTCCGTTGCATAATAGCTTTCAATTCTGTAATTGCCATCAATATCAGAAGTAGTACCTATTTTACTATCAATAAAACCTATAGTAACATAGGGGAGTGGTTGGCCAGTATCTAAGCTAGTGACTTTACCAGTGCAGATCGTCGTTTGAGCATTAGTAAATCCAAAAATAAAAATGCCCAACAGAACAAGAAGGCCATTTTTAAAAGACATGTTCGTTGCTCCCATAATTCGGGAGGCAAAGTTAACAATTATCGCTGCTAAATAGTCTGATTTACCTGCGATTTTAGCAATTTAGCAAGGTTAGTTACTGCCTTATCGTGGCTCCTTACAAAAGAGTTAGATTTATCCCAAACATACCCAGCGAGTACGGAGCAGATCTTAATGTTTATGTTATGCTCAGATTGGCTCGAAAAGAATATTGTTTGTAAGCGGCCATCGTACCACGCTTGAACATAAGTTCTAAATGTATCAACGCCTTGCATCAGGTGCTTTGAGTATAGCTTTTCCCAATCTTGTTTCTCACCTTCAAGCTCTTTGCAAATTAATTCTCCAGCAATTCGCGCAGACTCACAAGCAAAGGTTACTCCCGAAGAAAATACAGGGTCTAAAAATTCAGTTGCATTTCCAGTCAATACATAGCCCGGACCATATAATTGTTTTACCGCAGCAGAGTAACCCATTATTTGTTTTGGTTCGAATCTCATTTCCGAATTATGAAAGCGCTCTGGAACTTGCGGTATCTCTTTCAAAAAGCTTCTAAATTGTTCTTCTAATGTTCCATCATGCTTTTTAATGTTCTCTTCATAACCAACGAAACCAATAGAGGTTTTGCCATTTGAAAAAGGAATCACCCAAACCCAAAAATCTTGAGTGTGCGCAATAACAGTAATTCTATTCGATTCAATGTCATTAGGACGATTTGTGTCAACTACCTGAGTAAACATTGCAGCCCGCACCGGGAAGTCTGATGGCTCTTCCAAATCTAATAATCGGGGAAGAACTCTTCCATAGCCACTACCATCTATAATATATTTAGCTTTAATTTGAGATTGAGTGCTATTTTGATCTTCAATTGTAGTAATAGAATTACTTCCATTAAATTCAACTCCAGAAACTGTCGTTTGGTAAGAAATAGGTACTCCCATTTTTTCAACTTCATCGGCCAAAACTTTATCAAATTCATCTCGAGGAACTTGCCACGCATAATTCCAACCTTCGGTGTAAGATTCTGAAAAATCGAAATCACATTGTTTGTCATCCATTTTAAACACAGCACCATTTTTTTTCTGGAAACCAGCAGCTTCAATTGCCGGCATAAAACCAGCAGCGTCAAAATGCTCCAGACACCTAGGCAATAAACTTTCGCCAATTACAAACCTAGGGAATTGTGTTTTTTCCACAACTTTCACTTTATAACCTTGCTTGTTTATCATTGAGGCAGCAACAGACCCAGATGGGCCTGCTCCAATTACTAATACATCAACTTCCTCTATATGCATATACTCTATTATAAAAATGCAAATTTAATTATCTACTTTAACATAAGTGCTCAAATAGTAAACAATTTAAATGTCGATTTGTTCAGCTTATGTAATTATGTAAATTCAAAAAATAATGTTTGCTTTGTAAATTGTAATTTACTGTAATAATTGATGATAAAAATAGGGGCAAATAAACTAACATTAAAGGATGTTGAGGCGATTTTACTTGACGGAGAAAAGGTTAGTGTAGAGGGACAGGCTCTTGCTAGAGTGACGGAAAGCTTTGAGTTTTTAAAGAAATTTTCTCAAGACAAGGTTATCTATGGTATTAACACGGGATTTGGTCCAATGGCGCAATATCGTATTAATAGAAAACATCAAGAAGAATTACAGTATAACCTTATTCGAAGTCATTGTTCAGGAACTGGTGACGCCATTCCTGTGCTACATGTAAAAGCCTTAATGATTGCAAGGTTGAATACTTTGATGCTCGGCAAGAGTGGTGTTCATCCAGATTTAGTATTGTTATTAGCAGAGTATATTAACAGAGATATTTGTCCCGTTATATATGAGCATGGTAGCGTTGGTGCATCTGGAGATTTAGTGCAATTAGCGCATTTAGCCCTTGGACTCATCGGAGAAGGAGAAGTTCATTATAAAGGAAAGGTTCAACCAATTGATGGAGTACTTAAGGAAAATGGATTAATACCATTTAAAGTTCAAGGTCGCGAAGGTTTGGCTGTAATGAATGGTACCGCTGCCATGACGGGAATCGGAATGGTTAATTTGCTTAAGGCAAAAAACTTGATGAACTGGACAGTTGCAGCTTCTGCTATTCTAAATGAAATTGTAGAAACATATCACGATCACTTCTCTGAAGAATTAAATGGTGCAAAAGTTCATTTTGGTCAACAAGAAGTTGCTAGAATGATGCGAAAAGTTCTAGAAGGAAGTAAATTAATTAAGACACGCTCGGAGCACTTATACGAGAAAACTAGTGATGAACCTATATTTAAAGAAAAGGTTCAAGAATATTACTCTTTGAGGTGTGTCCCTCAGATAGTTGGCCCTGTGTTAGATACTATAAAGTACACTGAAGGAATCGTGTTGGATGAAGCAAATTCAGCTAACGACAATCCTATTATTGATGTGGCTACAAAGAACGTTTATCATGGAGGTAATTTCCATGGAGACTATGTAGCCTTAGAAATGGATAAGCTGAAAATCGCCATCACTAAAATGTCAATGTTAGCTGAGCGTCAATTAAATTATTTGATGAATCACAACATCAATAATAAGTTACGTCCATTTGCTAATATGGGCAGATTGGGTCTAAACTTTGGTATGCAAGGGGTTCAGTTTACAGCAACTTCAACTACTGCTGAAAACCAAACACTGTCCAACCCGATGTCGATACACAGTATTTCATGTAATAATGACAATCAAGACATTGTGAGTATGGGAACTAATGCTGCTCAGATAACAGCAAGAGTTATCGATAATTCTTTTCAGGTGCTGGCAATTGAATTAATGACATTAATTCAAGCAATTGATTATTTAGATTTCAGGGATAAAATGTCTCTTAAATCAAGAGAGGTTTTTGATAATTTAAGAGTTGTTGTTCCTCCTTTTAAAAAGGATACAACGAAGTATAATGAAGTTAGAGATATGACTAATTACTTACGACAAACAAGAATTATTATATAATATGGATTTTGCATTTGTAACAGGAGGGTCTAGAGGGATTGGCAGAGCGTGCGCTTTGCATTTAGCCGATATGGGATTAAATATCCTTATCAATTACCGTTCTAACGATGAAGCTGCCAAGGATACCCAAAAGATGGTTGAAGAAAAAGGTGTTTCTTGCGAGTTACTAAAGTTTGATGTCGGTAAAAAAGATGAAATTAATGCTGCTTTGGATAGCTGGATGGCCCAAGAAGATAAGAACATTGAAGTCTTAGTTAACAATGCTGGTATAAGAAAAGACCAATTATTGATGTGGATGAAAGATGAAGAATGGCATGACGTTCTTGATATTTCATTAAACGGATTCTTCTACATCACTCGTCCGGTTGTTAACGAAATGATTAAGAGGAAGTCTGGAAGAATTGTTAACGTAGTTTCTCTTTCCGGCATTAAAGGAATGGGAGGCCAGACAAATTATTCTGCAGCTAAAGCAGCAATTATTGGAGCTACCAAAGCGCTAGCCCAAGAAGTAGGGCGTAGAGGTATTACTGTTAACGCGGTTGCCCCGGGTTTTATCAAAACTGATATGACCGAAGATATCGACCCTAAACAATTTAGATCACTAATCCCAGCAGGCAGGTTTGGCACTGCTGAAGAAGTCGCAAATGTTGTTGGTTTTCTTTCCTCGCCAGGCTGCTCATACGTAACTGGGGAAGTTATTTCTGTTAACGGAGGACTATATACCTAAAACATGGAGAGAAGAGTTGTAATAACTGGTATGGGGATTCATTCTTGTTTAGGCACAAGTCTTGACGAAGTTAGAGATTCATTGTATAAAGGTAAGTCAGGAATTGGATTAGATCCTATTCGCACAGAAATGGGGTTTCGCTCTGCATTAACAGGAATTGTGCAGAGACCAGTATTAAAAGGTTTATTAAAAAGAAGAGAACGTGTTGGTTTAGCCGAAGAAGGAGAATATGCATACATGGCAACTGTTGAAGCGTTAGAAAATGCTAAAATGGATATGGATTTCTTAATGAAGAATGAAGTTGGAATTTTGTATGGAAATGATAGCTCTGCAAGGGCTGTCACTGAATCAACGGACATCATAAGAGAGAAAAAAGATACTTCCTTAATTGGCTCAGGATACATTTTTCAATCAATGAACTCGACCATAACAATGAACCTTTCTACTATCTTTAAATTGAGAGGAATAAACATGACCGTTAGTGCCGCCTGTGCTAGCGGATCTCATGCATTAGGCTTGGGTTATATGTATATCAAAAATGGTTTACAGGATGCTATTATTTGCGGAGGCGGTCAAGAGGTAAATCATCATTCAATGGGTAGTTTTGACGGCCTGAGTGCATTTTCAATTAATATGGAAGATCCGACCAAAGCAGTTCGTCCTTTTGATAGAGATCGTGATGGGTTAGTTCCAGGCGGAGGTGGCGCTACTGTTATTCTTGAAGATTACGAGAGTGCGGTTAAACGTGGCGCACCTATTTTAGCAGAATTGGTTTCTTATGGCTTTTCATCTAATGGAGATCATATTTCTAATCCAAATGTTGAAGGTCCATCAAGATCTTTAGAAAGAGCACTAAAGCAAGCAGGATTACAAGCAAAAGATATTGACTATGTAAATGCTCACGCGACTTCAACTCCAGTTGGAGACACCAATGAAGCAAGGGCAATTGATGCTATTTTAGGAGCCAATAAACCATATGTAAGTTCTACCAAGTCGATGACTGGTCATGAAATGTGGATGGCTGGAGCTAGCGAAATAGTATATTCCATGCTAATGATGCAGAACAATTTTATTGCTCCAAACATCAATTTTGAGAACCCAGATGAAGCTTCTGCGAAATTAAATATCGCTTCAAAGACAATCGAAACAAATATTGATATATTTTTGTCTAACTCGTTCGGATTCGGGGGAACAAATTCGTCTTTAATAGTAAAGAAATTGTAATATGACAAAAGAAGAGGTAATCGAAAAAATTAACGAATTTTTAGTTGATGAGTTTGAAGTTGACCCAGACAGTATTTCTGCAGAAGCGGATCTTAAAGAAACATTGGATTTAGATAGTCTAGATTACGTTGATCTTGTTGTAGTAATCGAAAGTAACTTTGGATTTAAAGTTAAAGGAGAAGATTTTATTGAGATTAAAACTTTCCAAAACTTCTACGATTACGTAGAAGCAAAAGTTGCTGAGAAAGTAACTAATTAGTTTTATTATATTTAGTTAAGGTGCTTTTACTTTAACGTTTTTGAGCTAATCTTATTAAATGTCTTGGGACGGTAAAACGAGAGGGAATCTCTTTGGTCATCAAATATTTGTATTCGCTTTAAATAGCTTAGGACTTTGGTTCGCCTATTTTATATTACTTTTTGTCGCACTCTATTTTTTCCTTTTCGTAAGAAGATCGAGAAAGTCTGTGTTCTATTTCTTCCACAGTCGACTTGGGTATTCCGTCCTAAGTGCCTATTGGGCAACATATATCAACTTCTTTAAATTTGGACAGAACTTGATAGATAAATTTGCTATAATGTCTGGAGGGAAATCGAAATATTCTACTACACATAAAGGAGGAGAATATCTAGATGAAATGACAAAAAACGGTACCGGAGGGGTGTTGATGAGTGGTCATGTTGGAAATTTCGAAGTAGGAGGTCAGCTATTAGAGCGTTTAGGAGGTAAGATAAATGTGATAATGCAAGACGAAGATCATGAAAAGATTAAAAAGTACGTGGAGTCTAAATCTAAAAAAAAATCGTTTAACATTATTGCGATAAAAGAAGACTTGTCGCATGTTATAAATATTAAAAATGCCTTAACAAATAATGAATTTATCTGCGTTCACGGAGACCGTTTCATTGAAGGGGCGGAGACAATAGAAATAGATTTTTTGGGTAAAAAAGCAAAGTTTCCCAAGGGGCCATTTGTTATTGCAACCCGTTTTGGAGCTCCGGTTACTTTTAATTTTGTAATAAAAACAGGAATGCGCTCTTATCAGTTTTCGGCCACTGAACCCAAGCTATACAGACATAAGTTAGACGAATGTATGAAAGATTACGTTTCTAAATTGGAAGAGGTCGTTAGAAGCAATCCGCACCAATGGTTTAATCACTACGATTTTTGGGCATAATACTTAAAAATCACTTTCTTTGTTGAATACTTGAAGAATATGAAATTACCATTAAATACCGACAAGGTTACAAGTCTTATCCCTCAAAAGGCCCCTTTTGTGATGGTAGACGAATTGATCGCTTCAGATGATGTTTCTTCAATAATTGGATTCACCATTTCCGAAGATAATATATTCACCCAAAATGGTGAATTCATTGAGCCAGGTTTAATCGAAAATATTGCACAAAGCGGTGCGATTAGAGCTGGCTACATATTTAGTAAATTAAAAGAGGAAGATGGTAGTCTTAAGCCCCCTATAGGCTATATAGGAGCACTCAAGAGTTTGAAAATTGCCAAATTACCTAAAGTTGGAGATCACATTAAAACTACATTGTCTGTTGAAAACCAAGTGTTCGATATCACAATGGTAAAAGGAGTAATAGAACTAAAAGGCGAAGTGATTGCCTCCTGTCATATGAAGATTTTTGTACAAGATAGTGGTGATTTGCCAACTAGTCAATAATCGATGGAACCAATAATTGAGATAACAGACCTTGTTAAACGCTATGGTCAAGTCGATTTAAATGCGGTACATAGAATCACATTGAAAGTGGAAAAAGGCGAAATATTTGGCCTTCTTGGGCCTAATGGTGCCGGAAAAACAACTATAATTTCAATCTTATGTGGTTTGGTTAAACCATCAGAGGGGCAGGTGAGAATAAATGGAATTGAGTTGCAATCCGGACTACAGGATATAAAAAAAATAATTGGAGTAGTGCCCCAAGAAATCGCTTTATACCCTTCACTTACAGTAAAGGAAAACCTCACTTTTTTTGGTAAACTTTATGATTTAAAGGGATTAGAACTTCAAGAATCAATAGAACTTTGGTTGAACAAATTCGGGTTGATCGATAAAATGAACCACAGAATTGAAACATTTTCTGGCGGCATGAAACGGAGGGTAAATCTTATCGCTGGTCTATTGCACAAACCACAAATTTTATTCTTAGACGAGCCAACTGTGGGGATTGATGTGCATTCTCGTACAGTAATTGTGGAACACTTGAAAGAAATAAACCAAAACCAAGGAATAACAATCATCTATACTTCCCATCATATGGATGAGGCAGAGTATTTGTGTACAAATATTTCTATCATTGATTCAGGAAATATTTTAGCAGGTGGTTCTCCGCAGGACTTGTTGAAACAAAATAATGATTGTAATAGATTAGAAGATATTTTTTTGAAACTAACGGGTAAATCATTAAGGGACTAATATGCTAACACGATTATTTGCTTCTTTTTACAAAGAATTTTTGTTAGTCTTTAGAGATTATGCAGGCTTGGCAATGTTATTTATTATGCCCTTGTTTTTAATTGTGGTTATGGCGGTAATTATGGATGCCCCATTTAGAGATTATCAAGAAGCTGGAATTGAGTTAGTATTACTTAATGAAGATAAGGATACTTTGGGTAATATTATTGAGCGAGGTTTAATTGATTCAGAAATATTTTCGGTTGTCAGTAAAGTTGGACCGGAGAATCTAGATCGTTCTTCGATTGAAAAACTCGTAAAAGATGGACGGTTTATTTTAGGAGTGGTTATACCAAAAGGTGCTACAGAATTTGTAAATGGAAAGGTTGATGCAATGATAAGCTCAACGCTGTCGCAGTTTGGTATGCCTATTGAACCTAAAGTTAATGCTAAGGGAGTTGAAGCACCGATAATTCAGATATTTCTAGACCCTGCTGTTAAAAAATCATTTGCAAGTACTGTTACGAGTTCTATCAAAAGTTTTACAGCTCAGGTTGAGACTAAAATGATTATTCAGGGTTTCTATGCGCAAATGACTGAGGGTGCAATGGGAACACAGGAAATGAAGGGTGGTTTAATTGAATTTGAAGAAATTTATCCGTCAGGAGCGTTAAGTAAAAACGAAAAGTTGTTCACAAACTCAGTTCAACACAATGTCCCGGCTTGGACTGTTTTTGCTATGTTTTTAATTGTTGTGCCGTTGGCAAGTAATATGATCAAAGAAAGAGAAGGAGGAAGTATGTTGCGTTTAATAGTTGCACCAGGTTCGCACATGACTTTGATAATAGGTAAGCTATTATTTTACGTAGCAATTTGTCTGATTCAATTTTATTTGATGATTTTGGCAGGAATTTACTTGATGCCATATTTTGGTTTACCAGCGCTAAATTTGGGTGGAAGCATTGCTGGTGTTTTTATTGTGGCCCTAATGGTAAGTTTTGCAGCTACCAGCCTAGGGGTGTTAATAGGGACGATGTTTTCGTCTTATCAACAAGCCTCTATTTTTGGTACAGTAATAAATGTTGTTATGGCCGCAGTTGGGGGTATAATGGTACCCTTATTTGCAATGCCAGACACCATTAAATTTATTGGAAGATTAACACCTTTAAATTGGGGAATGGAAAGCTTTAACGACTTGTTTCTTCGAGGATATGGAATTATGGAAGTGCTACCCGAGGTAATGAAATTAGCAACCTTTTCAATTATTATCTTATTGGTGGCGTGGAAAGCCAATAAAAATAATTTAATGACTCAATAGCTTTAAGGAATCGTACATCCATTAGGCCATTTAGAGACAACCCGATCCAAGCAAATTTTAAACCATTCAGTAAAATTATCTGGATTATTTTCAATTTCAAGAAGGAGTTTGTCCTTAGAGATATACCTGTAGTCACAAACTTCTGAAGGATTAGGCAGAATATGTCCTTCAAAAAATCCAAAAAGAACATGATCAAGTTCATGTTCAAATAGCCCATTTGAAAAACCCACATTATATGTGAAAGAAAAGATTTCTGTTAATTCACAATTAAAGCCCATCTCTTCTATAAGTCTTCTGTGTCCAGCAGCATGTGTTGTCTCACCCTCTCTTTGATGACTACAACAGGTATTGGTCCATAAGTTTGGTGAATGGTACTTTTTTGAATCGCGTTTTTGTATTAATAATTGCCCTTTAGTATTAAAAACAAATATCGAGAAAGCACGATGTAGAAGCCCTTTTTTATGAGCTTCAATCTTTTCCATTGTACCAATAGGTTGGTCTAACTTATCTACAAGTATGACATTTTCTTCGTTCATTATGTAATTTTTAGGTATTTTTTTATGCTATTAAATAACCATGTGTCTTTTGCTTTATTGGCTGACACAGAAATGAATTGTTCTATTATTTTTTGGTCAGATTCAATTTCGTCTCTATAAAATAAAAACATTGGTGTGTTCGATTGAACACTATGTCGCAAAAACCTAAATTCAACATTATTTGGGGAAGTTTTAATCGCATTTTCAAGATATGATTTGCCAACATTAAAATTATCATACTTCTCTAGCCAAGTTCCTGTGTGCCTACTTATAATCAGATAAGTCATGCCTTTATAGGCTGAATGAACATCTGAAGGTAAGTTTTGAATTTTCTCAAACTCTTTTTGAAAATTTGTTGCATCTTTTTCGCAATTAACCGATTTCTCAAAGTACTCTCGAACAATAGCATGTTCTTTATTAATCGATGGAAAATAAGCAATAAGTAATATCCATAATAAAAAATTCATACTTTGTGGTCAATTAAATTGGCTGCAAGTTTTTTTCTTGCAAAGAAAATTCGGCTTTTAACAGTTCCGATCTCAAGATTCATTTGTTCTGCAATTTCACGATATTTATATCCTTGATTATATTTCTCAAACGGAACCCGATAAAAACTATCTAGTGCATCAATAGTCTTTTTAATTTCATTATAGTTATAAAAGGATTCAGGGCTATAATTATGATTAGAGCTGATTATTTCAGATACATCTTCATGCGAAAAAATCGAATTGGTTTTCTTTTTTCTCTTGTGTATATTAAAAAAAGAATTTCTCATTATTGTAAATATCCAAGATTTAAAGTTAAATTCTTCCGAATATCTTGACCTATATAACAAAGCTTTAGTCATTGTTTCTTGAGCCAAATCCATAGCATCATCATAATCTTGGGTTAGCGACATTGCAAAAGCATTAAGCGGATTTTGATAATTCAGTAATTGCTGATTAAATTCTTTTGAAGACATGTTGTTTAGTTTTTTTGATTAAAAGTTAAACAAATAACGCTTAAAATATGTATTTAACCAAATAATTGTTTATTTTTTATATAAAAAAGTTAAACAAATGACCTGTGTTTGAATAATATTGGGACTTTTGGAGAAAACTAGTGCACCACCTAAATTAATTTGTTTTTGAACTTTGAATTATTGGACTTAATTGCAATTAAAAAATACTTGTCTTTTTGTTATACAAATTGAGTGTTCTGAACATATTTATTATAATAATTGGTAATGGTAGGTCAAGGAGTGTTTTTGAAATATAATAATTTAGAGCTATGTCATCAGCACCGTATATTTGTATCCCTTAAGAAAAAAGTATTTCATTCAATAATTGACAATTCAGATTTATAAATTCCTTATATCAGAAAAATATGTTTTGAACAGCTTAATAATCGTATCCAATAGTGGATAATATAGTCAATTTATTGCCTTTGAAAATCGGCTTATCGCGATCTATAAGCTAATAATGTTCTTTTAAATGAAGGTTGTATAATTATTTTAAGCTATGTTTTGAATAACGGTTGGTTATATAAGTCTTTAAATTAATTGTAAGGCCAATAAGAAGTAAACAATATAGAAAATCTTCAATAGGAATATTTAGAGCTCTTATGTGAGCATTATGATTATCATTATACCAAACAATAGGCTCTCCGATAAAGGATCCTGTTAACAGGCCATTTACAAGTGTAAAGGGGATTAATGTGAGACAAAATGATATGAATAAGGCCTGAAGGTTCTCCGCGTTATTATATTTCCAGTTAACGCCAAGCCAAAAAAGCACTAATAATCCTACAGAGAGGGAATAATATCCAAGTGGATTATTGTAAAGTATATATACCGCAATAAGAGAATATATAATTGTATTGATGTTAATGAATAGATTGGATGATTTTATTATCAAAAACTTGCAAGTATTTGCGTGAATAAACAGACAAGCAAAGGGAATGGTAATAAAGAACAGCATCTCTTCAATTGGTAAGTTGAATATTTTAATCCCTATTAGGTAGGTTTCATTAAACCCCCATACGCCTAAATGTGTAAACAGTATATCCCATAGAATGAAGGGTAACGCCACACAACCAATTGCGAAAAGAGCACTTTTCCATTGGCCAACGAACTGAAGTTTATTCTCAAACGACCGGACAAAAGGAAAGAAAACCGTGAACAAGTTGACTAAAAAGTACCAAGAGTGCGTGTTATTGAGAGCAAAAACGTTTAATCCTGAGAAGAACAATAACTGCGTTGAAAACAAAATGGCAGCGGTTTTATTTTCTTTATTAAAATCAATATAATTGAAGCCTAGAAGAAAAAGAAAGCTAATAACGAACCATGCGCAGTAATTTTGCACTGGAATTTCGGCATTTATCCAGTTCCAATAATCAAAGACGCTGGCAACAGGTTCAAGTAGTATATCAAAAGTTGTCATTAAAAGTGCCCCCAATAAGGCTTTCACAAAATTGTTCCAGGGGAAATAATTACAGACCATTCCCACGCAATATATAGGAACTACCCAATTTAAACTCATTAAGAGCGGAACGTCAAATAATTTAAATCCAAGTGTGCTTCCATATTCGTAAGCGCCAAAAATAAGATGAGATTGAATTCCACTTACTTCAACTAAGTAGCCCATGATTCCAATAAAAACAAGATAAGTGAAGTGTTTAATCTTTCGGTTTTGATTATTTATAAGGATTATAAAAGCACTAAAAATCAAATTCAATGCGGTTAAATGAACAAATTTATCCGGAGCGACAATATGGCCAAATAGACCAACTAAATGAATAACTAGCAGAAGGACTATAGAGATATTTGATAATCTAGTATTCCACATCTTCTATTATTTTTTTTGTGGTTATTTTAGCCGAATGCAGGCATAAAGGAGTTCCGCCTCCAGGATGAACACTTCCTCCACAAAAATATAATCCTTTGATGGACTTAGAGTGATTCGATTGCCTCAAAAATGCAGAGAACTTACTGTTAGAACTTGCACCGTATATTGAACCCTTAAAAGAAGAGGTTCGTTGCTCAATAATTCTGGGCTCAAGAAATTCTTCAAAGACGATATTTGGTTCAAGGTCAATATTTAAAATATTGTTTATTTTTTGAATGACGTTACTTCTGGTTTTTGCAATGATGACGTCCCAGTTTTGTCCTTCGTTAGCTGGAACGTTAACCATGGTAAACCAATTTTCACATCCAATAGGAGCGTCCGTATTTTGTTCTTTACTAGTGATATTAATATATATAGTTGGATCCTGATATACTTCTTTTCGATTAAACAAGAAATTGAATTCTTCTTTGTAATCCTCTGTAAAGAAGACATTGTGTAAATCCAGTTGATGATTGCTTCCTTTCACACCCCAATAAAAAACCAACATGGATGAAGATCTTTCGTGATTTAATAAATTTTTAGGCGTGTATTTGTTCTCAAGAAGGTATTTATAGGTAGGAGTAACATCCATATTACTTACGACTATATCTGCTAAAAAAACTACATTTTTTGTTGTAATTCCACTTACTTTTTTATTTGTCAAATTAATTTTAGACACTTTGCTATTAAAATGAAATTCTACTTTAAGTTCTTTAGCCAGTTCATATATAGACCGAGTCATGGAATAAAATCCACCTTGAATAAAGTATGTTCCAAGACCATATTCTAGGTGAGCAATAGAATTTAAAATGCCCGATGCTTTATAGGGATTTGAACCATTAAAGGTTGCATATCGATCGAAAATTTGAACTAATTTTGGGTGAACCAAATTTTTATCGTTTGCAGAATGCATGGATTTAAAAAGGTCTAATTGACCTATATTGGCAAATGCTTTTAGGGCTTTTTTCGATAGGAACGTTTTGATGGTCTGAATTGGGTTTTCTAAAAATAAATGGCTTGCTAATTCATACTTTTGTTTTACATCTTTTAGGTAATTAGTTATTACGGACTTTTTTACTCCTAGTTTTTGATAAATTTCTTCAGCAAAATCATCTTGATTGTAATACCCTGTAATACTTGTTCTATCGGGATAGAAATAGTTGCAGACTATTTCCTTTTTACGGTAATTGAAATGATTTCTTGGATTTTTTCCTGCCAACAAAAAAAGTTCATCTACTAGATGTGGCATAGTAGAAACGGATGGGCCCGCATCAAACCTAAATCCTTGCTTATCAATTTCTACAAGCTTGCCACCGGGATATTTGTTTGCTTCAAAAACATGTACTTCGTAACCTTTAATCGCAAGTCTTACAGAACACGCCAATCCGGCAATTCCAGAACCAATTATAGCAACTTTCATTATATTAAGTTGAGCCTATGTCTAATAAAAGCTCCAAATAACAGGCTTAATTTTCTTAGGTTAGACACTCTTATTCTTGCACTTAATATTTCAATAGCAGTTTTTCGCGTGACTTTTCGAAAAAGAGAAAGATAATATATATAAGCTACATATACTCCGAATTTTGCACTTTTGGGTAATCTTTTTATACCCTGAAACCCTAATTCAAAATCATTACGAATGTCTGCCTCAATTTCTTTTTTTATCGTCTCACTGAAATTATCCATTTTAATGTTTGGGAAGTATAGGCGCCCCATGCCTTGATAATCATCATTAAAATCCCGTAAAAAATTTATTTTTTGGAATGCGCTACCAAGTGATCTAGCCGAACTCTTTAGAGAGTCATATTGTTGGCGATCACCTTCACAAAAAACTTGAAGACACATTAGGCCGATTACTTCTGCCGAACCATAAATATATTCATCATAACCCTTTTTGTCATATGAACTTTGTTCTAGGTCAAGTTCCATACTGTGGAAAAAAGAATCAATTAGCTGGTGATCAATATTATATTGGTTAACTACATGCTGAAAACTTTGTAATATGGGGTTGAGACTTATTTTTTCTTCAATGGCTTGATAGGTGTCTTTTGTAAAGCTAGTTAACAACTTTTTTTTATCATAATCGTGAAATGTATCAACAATTTCATCAGTAAAACGGACGAAACCATATATACTATATATCGGATTACGTAATTTTTTATCCAACATCTTAATCCCTAACGAAAATGAAGTGCTATAAGCATTTGTAGTTATTTGACTACAACGCAGAGAAACTTGATCGAATAGCTCTTTCATAAAGGATATTCTTTTATGACTTGTTTTGCAACAACCTGACCAGAAATGATAGTTGGAGGTATTCCCGGTCCAGGAACAGTTAGTTGACCGGTATAAAATAAGTTTTCTACCTTTTTACTTTTTAGCGATGGTTTCAAGTTGGCAGTTTGAAAAAGCGTATTAGCTAGTCCATATGCATTTCCTTTGAAGGAATTATAGTCGCTCACAAATTCATTTAAAGAATAGCTTTGTTTAACGATCACGTGGTCTTTAACATTTTCTCCTGTAATCCTTTCAATTCGTTCCATGATTAGATTATAATATTTTTCTCTTATTTCCTCAGTGTCAATAATACCAGGTGCTACAGGCATTAAAATATATAGATTTTCACATCCATCTGGAGCAGTTGTAGGGTCAGTTTTAGAAGAACAGGACGTGTAAAATAAGGGTTTGGTAGGCCATTGTGGATGCGTGTAAATTTCATTAGCGAACACTCTTAAATCCTCATCACAAAATAGATTATGGTGGCCCATTTTTTTAAGCTTTTTATTTACACCGAGGTAGAATATTAGGGAGGAGGGAGCCATAGTTCTTTTTTCCCAATATTTTTTGGTGTATGTTCTGAATTCTTCATCCAAAAGTTGCTGCTCAACATGATTATAATCAGCACTACCAATAATGATGTCAAACGTTTGATTTTCGCCATTAATAGAGATAGATTTTCCGACCCCATTTTCAACATTAATCTTATCAATATTAGCATTTAATTTTAGTTCAACACCCAGCTCTTTCGCGAGATCTGCCATTGCATTAGGAATAACACTCATGCCGCCTTTTGGATACCACGTGCCTAGAACAATATCTGCGTAGTTCATTAAACTATAAAGAGCTGGAGTATTTTCGGGCATAGCACCCAGAAATAATATAGGAAACTCTAGTATTTGAATAATTTTAGGATGACTAAAATATTTTCGGATATAATTATGAAATGATTGGAATACATTTAATCGAATCGCTTTGTAGATTAACTTTACATTAGCCAGTTCTAATAAAGAAACACCTGGCTTATGAACAAGTTCATTAATGCCAACCTGGTACTTGTATTCTGCGTCTTTTAAGAATTTCTCTAATTTAGAGGCACTACCTGGCTCCAAATCTTCGAAAAGCGTCTTTAATTTTGAAAGACTCTCGGGGATTTCTAAATAGTCGTTTTCACCGAAGTAGATTCCGTAACCTGGATCTAGTCGTTCAAGGGAATAGTAGTCACTCACTTTTTTACCAAATTTGTTAAAAAAGCTTTCAAAAACGTCTGGCATCCAGTACCACGTTGGACCCATATCAAAATTGAATCCTTCAATGTCTATGGATCGAGCCCTTCCTCCAAGTTCTTTGTTTTTTTCAAAAATTGTTACGTTGTATCCTTCTTTTGCTAGTGAGCAAGCAGCGCTAAGTCCTGAGAATCCTGCACCAATTATTGCAACCTCTTTTTTCACTTATTCATTTTTTATGTAAACAATCATAGAGCAGAAATGTTCAATATATAAAACTGTAAACAATAAAAAAAATTAACAAGACAATATTAATTTTTCTGTTGTATTAACAATGTAATTACAAAGATAAATAATTTTGACATTGAACAAACCAAGTAATGTATTCAGCTCTTTCGAGGAAGGTAAAAAATGGATATGCAGTAAGTATTTGAAAATTCTAGGATCAATTTTATTCCAATAGTGTAGAAATATTTAGTTGTGAATATTAATATTAATTAAAATTTTTGTGCAACATTCAAAAGTTCCTAACATGAAAAGTTTCTTTTTAACAATATTTATATGCTCATTAATTCAATATGAGATAACCGCGCAAGCAATATTAGATAAACCACAATTTTCTCTTGAAAGTGGATTCTACTCATCAGAAATTACACTAAGTTGCAGTTGTTCTGAACCTGGTGCAGAATTGCGTTATTCTATTGACGGTTCAACACCTTCATTAGTATCTTCTTTGTATACACAACCTTTATTGCTGGGGAGCAGATTCGGAGAACCAAATGACATTTCAATGATAAGC
>Ga0209335_10001900_pt1 | contig 23238 bp, 25 predicted proteins | sample COG_09_FD_184753 | JGI IMG/M metagenome (GOLD analysis project Ga0209335, IMG submission 184753) | Pelagic Microbial community sample from North Sea - COGITO 998_met_09 (SPAdes) (version 2) | ecosystem: Environmental > Aquatic > Marine > Neritic zone/Coastal water | place: Helgoland, sampling...
TTCTGGGTCGTTTACGATCGTCAACAAGTAACTTACAAAAAGGCCCCAAATATGGGGCTTTTTTTATCCCGGTTAGCTTAGTTAAAAGACATCATAGACTGACCCAAATATAGGTCAGTCTATCCCGCAGATCAACCTAGTTCGAATAGCTGCAGGTTTGTTTTGTGACACTTTTGGTCACCCCAATATATTGAATACTATATTCGCACGTCCCTGATATTCCTTCCAACTGGCCAGTCCCACCCGTCAACTGGACCAGGCCGTCACCACCATCATTCTCGGACCCAATGTTACCTGTCCTGCGCTTGAGCTCCGTGAATAAACTTGATTTAAGCTCAGGGAAATACGCTGTACAGTTCGCCTGAATCACTTTACCGCCACCCTCGTCTGTCGCTTGGATAAGACAAGTCCACTCATTGGTCATATCTGTTTTAAACAAACCAGCGCCGTTTGTTATCACCGCTGTACCTGAGACATTGCCCATCATTAGTGATCCATTAGCTGTCTCAATTGTACTGAATACCCCATCGCCCATTGCGATGGTTTCATAATTGCCCTCCGCCGCCATAATTGATGCGCTTGATATTAACGACAACGCTCCAATTAGTTTAATTATAATTTTCATTTTGTTAGCTCCTTAATAATTATTAAACACATTACAGCTGTAATGTTCCAAAAAAACGCGACATCCTATTTTGCTGACTAACTCAACATAAAAAAACAATTAGTTATTTATCAGCGAGTAATAATAGTAATCACATAAAGAATCACTGCCAAACAATATATCTGCGCAATAAAAGTAACCTGACTAAAAAATTAACCAATAAAAAAACATATAGTTTTTAAAAGATATTTTTGAACGCACCGACGATGGCGATCCTGGTTGTATTGCAATAGTGCGCAAACTCCCCATAAAGCTTATTTTTGGTGCAAACAGCTCCGAAAAAGCTGCAAAAACCCTCAATAAAGATTGGCACGATATTTGCATATTAGTAAGTGAGGCTCAGTTAGCTCTCTTTTTCAAACCATGGAGAAACAGAATGAAGAAACATGTAATCACGACAGCCACCCTATTAACCACCTTGACCGGGTCAGCTATTGCAGCAGATATTGGCGGTGGATTTGATTTAAGCGGAAATGCAACGATCACCTCAGAATACTTCTGGAGGGGACAAGACCAAAACTCCAATGCACCCGCATTTCAAGGCGGCCTTGACCTCGCGCACGAAACAGGACTCTATATTGGCATTTGGAGCTCACCAGTTAATTTCTCAGATGGCGCCTCCTCCGAGGTTGACTATTACGGCGGCTATGCCACTGAGCTCGCGGGTATCGGTATCGACGTGGGTATGATCTCGTATCAGTATCCGGGTAGTGTTCCCAACTCCTCATTTGAAGAGGCTTACATTGGGCTTAGCTATTCACTACCTATGGGCTTAGATGTAGGTGCAACCCATTATGAGGGGGCTTCTACAGCCGAGAATGCTACAGAGCTGAGTCTCGGAGGAAGCTTAGGCCCGTTTGGTCTCTCATATACTCACGGGGACTATGACAACACGGGAACATATTTTGCTGCAGCGATCTCGACAGAGATTCTGTCTGAAGTATTCCCAACGGAGCTCGCCCTCATGTACACCGAGATGGATTTTGACGATGCTGCGTCAGAGGATCAAGACGGTTTAATTCTGAGCGCTTCATGGGGATTCTAAAACGGCCACCAGTTTGCCAGATAAACTGAACACTAAAAATAGTCAGAAGTGGTCCGCTTCTGACTATTTTTTTGACAAACCTTCCGCTCGAACATGAATTCCTAGCGAAAACCCAACATCAACTACATCACACACGATGCAAAGAAATTTACTTAACGACATGTGTGATATATTTCTGACATATCGATTCTGACCAATAAACTCGGCCAAAGGAGAATGTCATGCCTACGTATGTTGTAACGTCAACGCCTCAAAGACTTTCCAAAGACAATAAGGCGGCCATTGCAAACCACATTACGGATATCCATTGCTCAGTGACTGGAGCACCGCGATATTTTGTGCAAATCTTGTTCAATGATGTTCCCTCTGAGAACTATTTTCTTGCGGGGAAACTACTTGAAGAAGACAATATTTACGTCCACGGACATATCCGTGAGGGGCGAACAACCGAAGCGAAACAACAAATCATGACGGACATTATGAACGCCGTGGCTAGTGAGACCGGAGCGGATCCATCGTGTCTCCAAGTCTACATAACCGATATTCCCGCAAGTCAGGTGGCAGAATTTGGAAGCGTCGTGCCAGAACCTGGGGAAGAGCAAGCTTGGGAAGACGCACAATCATCTGCAGCAAAGGAGCGTATGGCGCGATTAAACGCTTAAGAAGACAAGCTCAACGATTGATAAGACTGAATATCAAAAACGCCGACCTAAAATTTGGGCAGCGTTTTTGATATTAAAGAGCTAGTTCGAACTAATGCTTCAATTTAATTAAATATTCTAATGGCATCAACCCCTCAAAACTAAGAATATCAGTTGGTATAGCAGCACTTTTTATTATGTCTTTTGTATAAACTCCTATAGGTGGCTCTACCCAAGATGGATCATCAAGAGTGCCAATCGCGAGCATAACAACCCCTGGTATAAGGTCGGTTGCTGAATACAACGGAGATCCGCAGCTACCACAACAAACGTATCGTTACCCCCTATACCGAACCAAAAATCTTAATCCCAAATGTAATCCGATTCGCGTAAGATCAACGTAGCTTTAAAATATCGGTATCTTTGAATAAAAATATGTTTCATAACTTTATGAATTCAAGATGTTTTTGGGCTTCACCCCTGACCGTATTAATGACTTTTGGATTTTTTATACCTACGGGTCTTTTCGCTGAGCCTACACAGATAACAGATTGTGAATCATGCCCTATCCTTGCAGTGATTTCGGAAGGAGAGATTGATATTCGACTACCACCGGGAGCACTTGGGCGTGGACATAATGTAGGGTGGTACCAACGCGTTATATTCACACAACCATTTGCGATCGGCATCTATGAGGTGACAAATGCGCAATGGCACGCCTGTATAAGCGATGGCGGTTGTGAACTTCTTGACTATGACACTACTATCAATCAACAACATCCTGTCACGCAAGTCAGTTGGCAACAAGCGAACGAATACACAAAGTGGTTAACCAAAAAAACAGGCCACACCTACCGACTTCCGTCAAACGCCGAATGGGAATACGCGGCTCGAGGCGATTTGGGGATGAACCGCTACTTTAATCTTGAGCCTACAGACGTATGTATTTTTGGTAATGTCTATGATCAAACTGCAGAGGCCGAATTGGCCTATGGACTAGAGGCGCTGCCCTGTAGCGATCAACAAATAATGTTGGCACCAGTTGGAAGTTTTAAGGCCAATCAATTTGGAATTTTTGACGCCATTGGTAATGCATTCGAGTGGACTGAGGACTGCCCAAACCCTGGTGGTCAAGGTCGCGGGGGATTTCCGACTACCGGCAAACCTTGGCTTGATGGGGATTGTTCTCTTCGTGGTTATCGAGGCAGCTCTTGGCTCACCAATGAGCCTTATTATTTAACTGAGTCAACTCGATTTAAAGACCTAACGTCCAATGAAGAAGATCTAGGATTTAGAGTCGTGCGAGAGCTTCGGGACTAGATTAGCCACAGTTATACAATGATGTTGGAACGAATCGCCTTTCTTTTCTTATTACTCACGTTAATAGGACCACTGGCGGTAAATGCAAAAGCAGCCTCCAAAAACCAAACTAAGGATTGTGATGATTGTCCGTTGCTCGCGACAATTCCTACGGGAGCAATTGATATCAGAGTCCCTCCTGGCGTAATCGGGCGAGCGCACAATACTGGATGGTATACCCGTGTAAACTTTACAAAGCCGTTCCTAATTGGCGTATTCGAAGTCACGAACGCGCAGTGGGACGCGTGTATTAAAGGTGGCGGATGTCCCCAACTTACGTATGACACAACGCTCAATGAACAACATCCCGTAACCCATCTAAGTTGGCGTCAAGCCAAAAAATATACTCAATGGTTATCTAAAAAAACCGGGTATAACTACAGATTACCCTCGAATACCGAGTGGGAATACGCAGCAAGAGCAGGACGAGGTATGAACCGATATTTCAATCTTGCACTCGAAGAGACGTGTACTTTTGGAAACGTTTACGATCAAGCTGCTGAGCAAGCCTTGGCATACCACCTTGATATGCTTCCCTGTAACGATGGGCAGATTAGCTTGGCACCAGTTGGACAGTTTAAACCGAATGCATTTGGCCTTCATGACACAATTGGGAACGCATTTGAGTGGACTGAAGACTGTGCGAGCCCAGGTAATTTCGATGCAAGCGGACTCCCTACAAATGGGGATCCTTGGTTTGAGGGAGATTGCTCACTGCGAGGACATCGAAGTAGTTCTTGGCTAACGAATAAGCCAACCTACCTAACCGAATCAGATCGGTTTAGAGATCTATCCTCTAGCGAGGAAGATCTAGGATTCAGAGTCGTGCGCGATTTACCAAACTAGGCACTTAGAGATTTTTGATTTTTTACTTTATCAAATCGCGTGCATCAAAAAAAAAGAGGGTTAGCTAACTAAGCGCCAATCGCAGCACGCGCCTCAATCACGTCATCACGCATATTTTTCGTTAACATTTCTCCAGATTTCTTATCCGCCATTAACGCTCGAGCCGTCTCATATTTCGGGTCGTTCCAAAACATTAAGCAACCATTGCAGCCACGCCCACAGCAACCCTCTAGCCCTCGGCTGGTTGTTTTGGCCCGCTTCTCACGGGTTTCATCACTTATAGTGCTTTTAAGTCGTTCCACAGCCTCCCCATATCGCTCTGGCGAGGAGCGACCTAACTCAATTTTTTGTGTTAATTGATCAAGACGAATACGTTCCCATGCTTCCTCTGTTAACAATGATTCTTTTCTCACTACTGTAAATTCTGGAAACTTTCTCTTCATATCATCAGCACTCTCACGGTCAAAGGCTGTGAACGGAATTCGTATTCTGCATTTCGGGCCGCCATGTATCTCCTCTTGAAGATCATCTTTGCCCTCAACATCAAACTCATACAAACGCAGTAAAACTGGCGAATCTTTCGGGTTAGGCGGAATAAATTCAAGCACATCACCCGAGCGTAATTTATTTTTAACTTCTAAGACCAGCGCCTCTTCATTCACTTCACGAACGATACCGCCAAACTCCCAGGCCGCAATACTATTTGTATTCTCATAGTTATGACCATAATTGGTCACACGACCGTCATGGAATGCGAGCGTGTAACCTCTATTGCCTGTCATTTCAAGCTCTCGCATGTACGGCCGATGATCCCACTCATCTGGGTCCTCGTAGTAGGCGTCGATAGCACGACGATATGCGCGCGCAGTCGTTGCTAAATAATAGGGGCTTTTACCTCGTCCCTCGACTTTGAGACTATCCACTCCGATTCTCAAATAATCATCGAGTTTTGGCATCAGACACAAGTCTTTTGAGTTCAGAATATAAGATCCGCGATCATCCTCTTCGATCGGCATCAAATCCCCAGGTCGATGCCCTTCCTCTAGGACAAATTCAAAGAGCTTCATATTCTCTTCGGACAGCTCCAGTTCCTTGATCGTGCCATCGTTTAGACGCAAATGTACTTTGTACTGCCAACGGCAACTATTTGCACAGTTACCCTGGTTTGCCCCTCGTTCAGCCATAAAATTTGACAATAGGCAGCGGCCGGAATAGGTCATGCACATTGCCCCATGAACAAAAGTCTCGAGACGGATATCATTGCACTTTTCACGAATTTCTTCTAATTCGGAAAACGTAACTTCTCTTGCGAGCACAATGAGTTCAGCGCCTTGATCCTTCCAAAACTTAACGGTCATCCATGAACAAACGTTCGCCTGAGTCGAAATATGGATATTAAATTCAGGCGCATGCTCGCGTAAGTAATGAAAAACGCCAGGATCAGACACAATGACCCCATCTGGTTGAACATCTTTCAAGGTCTCGATGTAAGCATCAAGCTTTGGGATATCTTTGTTATGCGTAAAAATATTAAGCGTTAGGTAGACACGTACATTACGCTCGTGCGCGAAGCTAATTCCCTCTTTGATATCCTCAAGGCTGAATTGAGATTTGGTACGCATGGACATGTCAGGGGTGCCCAAATAAATCGCGTCAGCCCCGTACAGGACGCCCACTTTTAAACGCTCCAAAGAACCGGCAGGCATCAGTAGCTCTGAACGACGGACTGGTGCACTCTTCATATTCAGCTCCAAAACTTCAGTTTAAACAATGTTAATTTGAACCAGACTCACCCGCGACGCAGGCTTTCTCTTTGAATTTACGTTTGCCGTACATCGTTTCTTTGACACAGGCACATGGCTTCGCTGCGTCGGCTTCAATATCTACAGCACAAGCTGTCTTATCGTCTTTAATATAACAATCACACACCACCTGCTCATCCGCCTGAGTTAAGGTGGAAAAAAACGTCATTAGCACTGCCAGCAATAAAGATCGCATCATTTTTACAACCATACCGAGCCTCCATAAATGTAAGCAAATTGATGTTACACACCACAGATCAGTCGTGACACTCAGATTTAGTCGCCTATGCTAACAAAATTGAGGACTTAATAGAACGCTCACACAAGAATCTTCCACTAAAAAGTCAAAAAATCTACATGACTCATGACTCGCCAATGATTCTGACCAAATACTTAAGAACCCATTTAATATTCGAGGCGCAGTTACTCCTCAACAAATACTATGAAAATAAATTAAACTTAAGAAACAGGAAGATATCCTAATTGCGAATTTAAAATAAAAGAACATGGAGGACGTATGAGGTTGTTAAGATCACTGGCATTGGTTCCCGCAACATTAATATTTCTAATCACCGCTCAATCTTCAATCGCTGAGGATCAAAGTAGAAGTAAAGTCATGATGAAGAGCAACATCGTAACTGCAGACCCAGAAACTATGAAATGGCAAAGGAATGGCTTCACACCTTGGGGAATGCGCATCATCGTGATCCATGGAGATCCCTCAAAACCAGGGCCTTATACGTTCCGTGTAAAAATGCCATCCGGCTATAAATTACCTCCGCACAGACATCAGGACCAGCGAACCGTGACGGTTCTAAAAGGAACCTACTGGATAGGTGACGGAGAGCAGTACGACGCACGATCTATGCGTACTATGGAGGTAGGGTCTTTCTATATTACCCCGCCAGACACACCGCATTACGCATGGGCGCGTACCGAGGTCGTCCTTCAAGAATCAGGATTTGGCCCTACAGATATGAGATGGGTTAACCCAGAAGACGATCCGAATCAGTAAGCATTCTTTGTCGAGAGACCGGTTAGTTACCGGTCTTTTGTGAACGTTAATTTTGGCCACATACGAGATCATAAGTTGTCCGTGAGTGGCCTTGTGTATTGATAGTCAACCAAATTCGCTTGGCCAAGTAACCGGAACTCCAAACAACTTCATCTTGCTCATTCACCATATCAATTTGAGTAACGCGATTAAGTTCCCGCGCGCAGTCTAGCTCGAGGCGTGCTCGCGTCACCTTAAAAACGACCGCATTATCGCCCTCAAGCTTATCCGTGAGGACATTTGTATAAATTCCCTTTTTTGTAACAATGGTGTTTTCACCTTCCACCACTATGGAATCAGTGTCCACGTAATATTTAGCCTCTGTATCCGCCCCGACGTCAACCCAGGTTTCAGCTGAAACTGCCATCGGAATCAACAGGGTTGAAAGCATTAAAATCCTCAAAAACATATCCTCAGCTCCTTATCGTTTGGGCATTCAGTGATTCCCAAGTCATTTTAGTCAGATCTTCTCAGTGCGCGTAACAATGCCACAACCATATCATCGACAGTCGTTAGTTGCTCAATCCCTAACGAACCATTGTCGTTAAACGCTTTTCCAGCATGCGTCAAGGAAAACGGTCTTGGTAGAACAGTAACACCGAGGTAGTGCAACTGAGTCGTCAAAGATGTCAATGATCTTATACCACCACTGCCGCCAACGGTTGCAGCCATGAGGCCAGCTATTTTTCCGTCAAAGGCCGAAAGTATGGGATCCTCCGGCCCTGTTCGACGCGACAACCAATCGAAACAATTCTTGAGTAACCCCGGAAAGAAACCATTGTATTCTGGAGTAGAAATAATCAACCCGTCAGCCGCCTCAAATTGTTTTTTCAAATCCAATACTGTATCCGGTAATCCGCTCGATGCCTCTAAATCGCCATTATAAAATGGTAAGTTGATTGCGCCTAAATCTAACTGCGTGATACTCGCACCTTGGCGTTTTGCGCACTCAAGCGCTACCGACAAAAGTTGCGTGTTAAAAGAGTCCGCCCTATTACTACCGGATAAACCTAAAATCTTTATACCTGTTTCAGTCATTGTTTTGATGCCTCTCTCCGCTGTTACCGCTTAGTCGAATCTCAACGGACTCATACGTTTTCTTAAACTACGCTCTACTGGACAGGATAACCCAAGTAACTCAGATACGAGCATCTCACTGGCAAGCGGCCCCCAGGTAAACCCTTTTGATCCAAACCCCGTTAGGGCGTATTCGTTATTACCCACGAACCCTACATGCGGCATACGATCAAGAGTTGCATATCGAACACCGACCCACGACTCAACTACTTCCATTTGTTTAACTGACTCAATAGAGTCATACAGCTGATTTATACGATCCAAATTTAAGAGATTATCCCGGCTTCTTACTTCGGTTGACTCATCATCGAGATCAAAGGTTCCGGAGGACCAGACACTCTCATCATCCATGGCTGCGAGGTAACCATCTCCGCATAACGCATGGTTTAAAGGGCGATTGATACTCTCCACCCGGGTCGATTGACCTCGTATTGCTTGTAAACGCAACTTAACCTGCGGAATTAATTGTTGCGCAGTTTGTGGATTGGCTAGAACTACAGGAGCAGATTCGATAGTTGTCTGATAATCTTCTAAAAAAGACAGACTCTTGATATCAGATACCCTTGTTTTTGTTAATAACTCGATAGAGCTGTTTTTGATCGCCTGCGTAACCCCAGTCTGACACCTGTTGAGCCGCCCTACCTGGGATATGAATACTCCGTTCGACATTTGTGTACCTAACGAGCGAGAAGCTAACGCGGAGTCATCAATAAAGCTTAAACAATCTTCGCTCAAATCTAACGCCCCTAAAGCATCCCTCATTTTCGCTAGTTCGCCCTCTCTTTTAGCCAGTTGTATCGCACTAATTTCCTGCCAGCCAATAGACTGATATTGTGACAACTTTCGGTAAAACCGCATTGCATAAAAATATGCGTACCAACTGAACTGTCCACGGGGACCGAAATCGAGGGAAACTGTTGGTCGTACCAATGGAAAAGGATTGCTCGAACCCTGCCCCATAACTCCAGGACCTCCATCAATCAGTCGTGTGCGTAAGCCTAACTCACTCGCACGAAGCGCTAAGGAACAACCTGCGATACCACCGCCAATTATCGTTACATTATTAAAAACCTTGGGCTGAGCTTGAGCCTCGTCACGAAATACACCAACCAGCATCTCTTTTTTACGTCCAAAGCCCTTTTTAACTTCCACATCAAAACCAGCATACGACATACCACGACGTACAAGACCCGCGCTACTGTAAGTGCTGAATGAAGCCCCTTTGGCAGCAAGTCGTCTGAAACTTGCAAATAAACCAGGATTCCACAAATCTTCATTTTTTTTTGGAGAGAAACCATCAAGATAAAAAGCGTCCACCGATGCATCAAGTTCTTTTATGTAGGAGGTCGCGTCTCCGTAAATTAGAGTAAGCACAACTTTAGGAGTTAAAACAATTCGATGAAAACCTGAGACTAATGGGGGCAAACAACGAATAAGGTGGATCGCATTTTCATTTGCTCCAATGGTTAATTGTAAACATTCGCGTAACTGATCTTTATTGAGTGGATGCTTTTCAAACGCCACATAATCGAGTACACATTCAGTGCCAGATGAAGTATGCGCCTCCATGCTGCTCAAGAGATTCAAACCTAGGCCAAACCCAAACTCCAAGATAGTTACTTTTTTTGAACACCGAAACCGCTCATCTAGCTGATTACCCTCCACGAAAACATGCCTCTTCTCGGCAAGACCACCCGATTTGGAAAAATACGGCTCATCAAAAGTCGTTGAATAAATAACATCATCAACAATTTGGTATGCTGCAGGCGCGAGCGGCGCTGGCCAAGGAACACGTTTCATCAATTGAATAGGTTTATTTGTTTTGAGCGATAATAATCACTACTCAGTGTAAACGGAATCTAAAAATATTTGCGCGCGATACTATTTGTTATGAAAAATCTATTAATTCACGTTTTTACCTACTGCCTTATTGGCAGCGCACTTAATGCGCACGGGATGACTCCGAAATACCCGTACGAACCAGTGACGACTCCATGCCTCAATGAAGTCACTCTGGTTGGCGAGGCAATAATGGGGGAAGACAAATTCATGGTTCGTTTACAGGCTGACCTTACAATAATTGAAACGGCAAACACGCCTGAATGTCCTTCAATACCGAACATTAAGGTCGTTTTTCTGGAATTTAAAACGAAGGAGGTCTTAGCGACCTTTAATGATCTATTAGGCAGTAATGTTTCAGTGGTGGGTTCAGTTCAACCTGGTAAAGCCATCGATACGAACCAAGTGACCTTTACCGCTACAGGCATTTCGATAATAGAATAATCGCGCCTTGCGTATTTCATACAGGCGTGTATTGCCAACCGCTAAAACACTTCATACTACCGACAACTCAAACTGAAACCGCAATCGTACTTTGAGGTTTCATAAACCACTGGCTAACTCCTAGCGCTTACACGCTACCCAGTGTAATATTTTCAATCAAGTCCTTGGTGTTCATTACTGTGTTGGCGCTTGTTATGAGCAAGACTGGAACAAGCATCCATTCCAAGGTCCATGCGACGCCTGATCGCTCATTCTCATGAATAGATGCTGTGTTTATCCCATTCATCTGAGTGTGGCAATACCGCGTTTGTGCAAGAATAACTTCGGCTAACACAGGATTTTTTTTATGCTCCATTACGGAGGAGGAACCTCCGTCCGTAAGGCTCGCTTCGCCCACCTCATTTTGAACCATCACTAAAACGTCCTGGGCAATTTTCCCCATAACAGTAGCGACTTGAGTAAACCAAAAACAGATATTTGTTACTGGCTGGCGATCGGTATGCCAAACGTGCTTTGCTGCTGTCAATCCTAATGCTGACGCCATATCGTTGGAGATATCCTGATAATTCGTAGTGAATTTTCTCACCGCCCCCTCAGGGCCTCCCAATTGAAGTAGAAACGTTGCCGGCATTGATCCTAGAAGACGTTCAATTTGAGATTGCCAAAATCCTATTTTCTCTGGCACTGAAATCGGCAATGCATTTTGCATTCGAGTTCTTGCCATCAATACTTTTTCATCAGAATGCGACGAAGCAAGATTTTTTAGCTCGAGATTCAAATTTTTTAAATTGTCAGAAAGAATGGCTACGCTATCTCTCATCCGCATCATCAAACTTGTATCGACTAAATCTTGACTGGTCGTACCGTAATGAAAGCTGGCCTTGTACTCACTCCGCAATTCATCACGAATTTGTTTTACGAGCCCTGGCGGCACAACCCCATCGCGTTTAAACATAACTCGTAAGTCATTCATGTCTGGCTCGAACTTGTCTACGACATCTATAATATGTTGTGCATCTTCCGAAGGAATCACTCCGCATCTTTCAAGAGCACGCGTCAATGCCTTTTCAAACGCAATCATTGCATTCATATCAGCGTTAACACTGAAGCACGCCTGAACACTTTTATCTTGCGAGAATGTGGACATCCAAGTATCTGACCCTGCCGCGTAACTCATGAGTCGCCCTCCTCATATTTACTTAAAAAATTAAGTATAGTTTGAGTGAATTCCTTTTCAGCCTCAAGGCATGGTATGTGCCCTACACCCGGCAACTCAAAAAATTCACTTTGCGGAATTAAATCGGCCATAGCTCTGACAATATGAGTTGGCGTCGCTTGATCATGCGAGCCCGCGATACATAGCGTAGGTACTTGTATACTGCTTGCATAGGCAGTTAAATCAGCGCCGGCTAGCGCTTGGCAGGCGGCCACATAACCTGCATCAGACGTTTGTAACAAAATCGCTTTAGCCATCGCACAGCGATCCGGATGATTCGCAGCAAAACCAGATCCAAACCACCTACTGAGAATCAAATCAGAAATACTCGAAAGCCCATTTTCTTTAACAGCCTGAATACGTTGATTCCAATTTTCTTCAGAGCCTATTTTAGTTGCCGTATTCGTGAGTATGAGCTTATCAACCAATTCAGGTCGCTTCCTATAAAGCTCCTGGGCAATAAGCCCCCCGATAGATAGGCCTATAGGAATCACCTTATGGATGGAAAGTGTGGCTAATAGTGCGATTAAATCATCAGCATAAGTACCGATAGAAAGAGTTTTTGTGGCTTGCTCAGATAGTCCATGCCCCTGCTTGTCATATTTTAAAACATTGAAATTTTGGCCCAACTCTGCCAGCACATACGACCATACTCGATGATCCGTTCCTAACGAATTGATAAACACCAATGTTGACTTGTTAGGATCAATTCTACGGTGCTCATAGTGAACGTAATGCGTATTAATCTTTACATTCTCAAGCATAGCTCATAATCACTTCATCAAAGATAAGAAGGCCACTATTAATCAAATTCAATATTTTTTTCTCGCAATGTCTACACATCGAAAAATACGGTCTCTGCCGCTCCCTGCAAATGAATATCGAAACGATATCCGCCATCTAGCGGTTGTGCTAAAAGTGTGCTTCGACGACTCTCAGGTACCAGCGCCATATGTGGATCTTGAGTTATGACATTTTCATGTTCTGGAAAATAAATACGGGTAAAGATCCCAAGGTTTAAGCCACGAGCTGTAATCCAAACTGATATAAACGGTGCGAGCACACAGCCCTCTGCGGTTGATATTTTTCCTGGCATTTGCGTTTTGATTGAGAACAAACCAGTTTCTAAATTGGTGCTAGTGCGCTGCCATATGCCATTATCGTAACTGCCCCGCTCGTCTGCCTGCCAAAATTCAAGCATCATATCTCTACAAACAATGCCTTCGCCCTCAAATACTTTTCCGCTAATTGTTATAGGCGCGTCAGCCAAAAGTCTGTTGCTTACTAAATCGTTCGAGTAAATACCTTTAACGCCCACACTATTGGGCAAGCAACCGATATGCACATATGGGCCCGCAGTTTGTGAGGCAGTTTCACGTAGCGGTGTTATAAGGTTACTTTTCGCAGGTCGCGTTCGACGAATATCTAGAGAATCCATATCCATTGCCGTCCTAGTTGTTTTCAAACATTGTTGCGTTTGGGCCACGCAGAACGATATCAAATCGATAAGCCCTCAAATCCATCGGCACAGATTGAGCCATGTCGAGCCGAGCTACCAATTGCTCGATCGCCCGTGCATCTCCAATCGATTGCACAATAGGACAAATCTCAACATGGGGGTCACCCTCAAAGTACATTTGCGTAATGAGACGTTGAGCAAAGGCTTGTCCAAAAATTGAAAAATGAATATGCGCAGGACGCCAATCATTACCGCCATTGGGCCACGGATAAGGGCCTGGTTTAATCGTGCGAAAAGAATAATTTCCGTCAGAATCGGTCAGGCAGCGTCCACAACCGCCAAAGTTAGGATCAAGCGGGGCGAGATATGAATCATTCTTATGACGGTATCGCCCACCCGCGTTAGCTTGCCACACCTCAATCAATGCGTTCGAAACTGGCCTACCGGATTCATCGAGTACCTTCCCAAACACTGAGATACGCTCACCAATTGCACTCTTACCCGTTGGCGCGTAATTAATAATTAAATCGTGATCTTTGTCGCCCAAACTCATATGGCCAAACACAGGGCTGGTCATATCTGCGATACTTTGAGGCAGAACAACAAGCTCATGCTTTTGATGACGCAGGACCGTTGATCGATAGTCGGGATAATTAGCTTTGGGTTGTGTAGCGTAGTTTCGTTTTGAAATACTTTGATTTGAGTTTTCCATCAGCCACTCTCTTTCATTTCTTGGAGCACTCGCTTTGCAATTTTTATCGCATGATTGGCGCTCGGGACACCAGCGTAGATAGCTACGTGCATGAGTGCCTCTCGAATATCATCAGGTGTGGCGCCCGTGTTTGCGGTGGCTCTTATGTGCATTTCCAACTCTTCGTAATGGCCTAGCCCCGCTAATAGAGCAATTGTAACTATAGAACGCTCCCGTTTAGTGTAACCATCACCAGACCATACGTGTCCCCATGCACCATCAGTAATCATTGACTGGAAAGGCTCGTCAAATGATGTCTTATTCTGCTCTGCCCTATCGACGTGAGCATTTCCAAGCACTTCACGGCGTGTCGCCATTCCTTTTTTTCGAATATCTCCCATTTATTTCGCTCCTACCATTTATAGCCTCACATTTCTAAGGGTAAACCAACGTAGTTTTCAGCAATTGACCTTGAGGCTATTTCTGATCCTTTTATGTGGTCAAACTCCGCGCGTTGAATACGTTTTTCAAATGAACTGAACTCAGGAAATTGATGCAGCATGGTTGACATAAACCATGAAAAACGCTCCACTTTCCAGACTCGTTTCAAGCATATATCAGAATAACGCTCTAAATAATCATCGTTGGATTTTTTATAATGCTCGATAAGCCCACGGGACAAGACACGCACATCAGCAATCGCAAGATTAAGTCCCTTTGCACCCGTAGGCGGCACGATATGGGCGGCGTCGCCCGCCAAAAACATATTGCCATAGCGCATCGGTTCAGCGACGAAACTACGCAGAGGGGCAATTGATTTTTCAAAACTGTCGCCCGTCTCCAAGTTTGTGGAAACATCAGGGCCAACCCTGAGCGACAGCTCATTCCAAAATCTCTTATCGGACCAGTCCTCAACCTTGTCTGTTAGCGGACACTGAATGTAATACCTGCTTCGCGTCTTTGAGCGCATAGAACATAAGGCGAACCCGCGTTGATGGTTCGCATAAATTAGTTCATCAGATACGGGCGGTTTTTCTACGAGAATACCAAGCCATCCGAAAGGGTAAACTTTTTCATAGGTTTTCAATATATTGCTCGGAATCGTATGACGGCAAACGCCATGAAATCCATCGCATCCGGTAATATAGTCCCCTTCGATCTCATACGATTCACCATCCTTCGTATATCGTAATTTTGGCGAAGTAGTACTCACATCTATTGGTTGAACATCCACCGCAGAAAAGACAATCTCACAACCCTGTCTCAACCGCTGAGAAATCAAATCCGCCGTTAATTCAGTCTGTCCGTAGACCATAACTTTTTTACCAGTGAGTCCGGCAACATCAATTCGATGAAGATCGCCATCAAAGGCAAGCTCAAACCCATCATGGGGAAGACCCTCAAGGTGCATCCGATCACCAATTGTGGCTTCCTCTAGCGCCTGAACACTTCCCCACTCCAGCACACCAGCACGCACCCGCGCTTCGATCCGCTCACGACTTTGTCTATCCACGATAATGCTGGAGATACCTTCGTTATAAAGAAGTTGGGATAACAAAAGACCTGCTGGCCCAGAACCAACAATAATCACCTGTGTCTTTTTGCATTTCACCGTAACTTGCCTTTTCTAAATTGCGAAAACCGCATTTTTATTTTTAAAAAATTGAATAATTACCTAGAATCAGATTTGTGCATCATAGTTTAGAACTTCATCCAGATAAATACATCGGCAATAACAGACACAGTGCCGGAAATAACAAGAGTAAGCCCACACGAAAAATCTCAACTGCGAAAAATGGCATCACACCTTTAAATATCTTTGTTATCGGTGTATCTGGTACGAATGACTTGATAACAAAAACATTGAGACCCACAGGGGGCGTGATGAGGCCCAATTCCACTACCACAAGAGCCAACACACCAAACCATATTTTTAACTGATCTGCAGTCATACCAAATGCCGCATCTGCCGCAGTAATGTAATCGCCCCCATTAAGCTCAATCAGAGTTGGCCAAAAAAACGGAATGACGACTAAAATCATGGATAGCGACTCCATGAAGCAGCCTAATATGATCAGTAAAAGAAGCATCAGCGCAAGTACAAGATAAGGCTCAAAACCCGAGTTCGCCACTAAATCGGTAAGCGCCACAGGCAGACCAGAACGGGAAAAGAATCCCTTCAAAACGTCCGCAGCGAACAAGATGAAATAAATCATGCCTGCTGTTTTCGCTGTAGATAAAATTGAATTTTTAAGCTTATGAATCGTGAGGTACGTCCGCGAAAAAAATCGGGATAAAAAACCAAAAATCAAAATGACCAACACGCCCATGGCTGCCGCTGGCGTTGGTGTGAATAACCCCATACCCAGCCCTGCAATAATTGTGCCAAAGATAAGTAAAACGGGCACAAGACGCCAAAGCGCCTGTTTTACCTCAACATGACTCAACACTTTCGGTTCAGGTGCCAACTCAGGATTGAGTCGAACGCGTAACCAAATTACAGTAATAAAACATATAACAGCTAGCAGTCCAGGCAAGATCGCCGCTTGAAACATTTCAACAATTGAGGCCTCAACAACAATTGCATAAATTACTAGTGCGACTGATGGCGGTATTAAAATTCCTAGAGTGCCTCCTGCAGCAAGCGTTCCGGTGGCGAGACCATCATCATATTTAAGTTTACTTAATTCCGGAAGCGACACCCTGCTCATCGTACTGGCTGTCGCGATCGACGAACCGCTCACTGCGCCGAAGCCGGCACATGCGCCAATGGCGGCCATCGCGACGCCGCCTCTGATCCTCCCAAAAAGTGCACTGAATCCCGCAAATAAATCCCGACTTAAACCAGCCTCAGCAGCTAAAAAACCCATTAAAATAAAAAGAGGGACCACCGATAAATCGTAATTCGCGATGTTGTTCCAAAGAGACGATTTAAACTGAAGTATATAGGGGCCAAATTTTAAAAATGGCACGACAATGCTAAGTGCAAACGAACCTAAAATGCCCGCAACTAACATTGACAAGGCCACAGGAATTCGAAATCCGATTAGGATAAAAAGAAAGAACAGACCTGCGAGCCCGACAAGTTCGCGCTCACCCATTATCTTGCCTCACACATTGCTCGTGGATTTTTCTCGGAAACAATTTGAGTAAACTAGCCACCAACCACAGAAGGCACGATACGATTGATACACACATAAATGGCCAAACAGGGATACCAAGTACTTGGGTGAGATCCCCATCGGATTTTACCTCGAGCGTCCCATAAACAAGCATGCGCAACAAAAAAGTGACGACAAGAATCATTAAGATTGCGGTAATACGATCAATGAAATTTTGCAGCCATAACGGCGCCTTACTGACAAATAAGTCAACAGCGACATTTCCATCCTTTAATTGGCAATAGGGCAGCATAGATAACGCCGCGACACCAATCGCCATGGTCACGATATCCTCATATCCAGAAATGCCGGGAAACGAACTACCGAAAAGACGAAATACACGATCAAGGCTAAAACCCAAGATGTTTATTCCAGTAAGGAAGACAATACCGAGAAGCAATATGCCGCCGAATAATGCCCAAGCATTAATAAATTTTTCAATTAAAAAACGAATAACAATGGTTCCTGATCAAAATTGATTACGCAGACATGGCAAATAATTTGTCATGTCAAAGTCGTCTTACTTACTATGCTCGGCTATAGCTTTCTTAGCTTTTTTCACTAAGCCTTCACCATCAATACCTTTCCCTGATACCTCATCAATCCAACGCTCAACTACCGCGTCATTCGCAGCAGAAAATTTTGTAGATTCCGCAGAAGATAATTGAGTCACGCTCTTACCTTTATCAGTTGCAAGCTTCATACCAAGAGGTTCGATATTATTCCACGCGTCACCAATTTCGGAGGCGATTGCAGCACCGGAGTTATCTTCGATGATTTTTTTCAAATCATCAGGTAACGAATCAAAACTATTTTGGTTCATTGCAAACATAAACGTAGCGGTACCAAACCTCTCACCACCATCCATCTCAACTGAAAAATTAGTGAGCTCTATAACTTTTAAAGGTATCGCTACTTCAAATGGAATGAGCGCCCCATCAATTGCTTTCTTTGACAACGCTTGCGGCAGCGCTGGAACTGGCATCCCCACCGGCTCTGCACCCCAGCTCTCAACCATCCATGCTCCCGTTCTTGAGGGAGAACGGAGCTTTAAGCCCTTTACATCTTCGAAAGACTGGATCTCCTTTGACACCGTGTGGAGCGCATTGCCAGCATGGACGTGAATCAATAATGGTTTAATATTTTTTAAGTCTGTCGCAATATCTTCCATCATGTCCTGTATCGCCAAATTGGTCGCTTTCGCGTCACCGTTATGAACTCCTGGCAATTCAAATACCTCAACTCGCGGAAATACCCCTGGAGTGTAACCAGGCACTGTCCAAACGATATCGGCCACCCCATCGCGAACCTGTTTATAGAGCTCAGGAGGTTTTCCGCCCATCGACATTGATGGGAAAATTTCAAATTTTATCCGGCCACCAGATTCAGCCTCAATTTTCTTAGCCCAAGGCTCAATAAGAACTTTTTGAGCTGGCGCTTTGGGGCTTAAAAAGTGATGTATCGTAAAGGTGAAGTCCTGAGCGAAGGCTCCGGTAGTCGTCACGACGAAAAACACTACACTAGCTGATGCTGTCCACAATATGAGTCGTCTGAGTAACATAATTTTCTTAAAAAATTTTTAATAGAAGCCAATGATTGAAGCGGCAGGGTGACGCAGCGTACGCCTTGAACTCTGCCACTCGACCAATCACCTCTCATCATGACTATCAGTCACACTTAATTTGAATAATGGCACATTATGGCGGAACAAAACAAAAAAAGGGCTCAGCAAATTGCTGAGCCCTTATTCTTATGGCGACCCCAAGGGGATTCGAACCCCTGTCGCCGCCGTGAAAGGGCAGTGTCCTAGGCCTCTAGACGATGGGGTCTTAATTCGTCTTCGCGTGCTTGGTGGAGATAAGCGGGATCGAACCGCTGACCTCTTGCATGCCATGCAAGCGCTCTCCCAGCTGAGCTATACCCCCAGCAAACGAGCGGTAAATTATACGGAGTGACAAAGATCGTGTAAAGCTTTTTGTCTAACCCCTAAAGTAGCTTCAAACCAGTCTCTAAGCGACTTACTGAGCGCTCACGACCAATAAGTTCGATAACAGCATCGATCGCTGGAGTTTGGGTTTGGCCGGTCAGTAGAAGCCGTAAAGGCATCGCCAGTTGTGGCATCTTCATTCCAAACTCCTTGAGGATACTTTTAAGGCTATCGGCTATTACGGATCGGCTCCATTCAATCTCTCGTAACGCTTTCGTGACCGCATTTATCGCAGGCTTTATCTCTGCGGAGAGAAATTTTAACCGGTCTTCCTCGCTAATATGTATCTCTTGAAAAAAAATCAAAACAGAATCTGCGAGTTCATTCATCGAAGTTGCGCGATCTTTCAATAAGTCTATTAGCCGCGATAAGTCAGGGCCATCCTCCCAATTGACGACCCTACTCTCCAGATTCCTACGAACTATTTCAGCTAGAGTCTCACCCTCCTCTAGCTTGATATGCTCTCCATTAATCCAACTGAGCTTCGCAGCATCAAATTTTGCTGGTGAACGACTAACGTGGTTTAAATCAAACCAATCAACGAATTGTTCTGCAGTGAACACTTCTGTGTCTCCGTGCGACCAACCGAGACGCGCGAGGTAATTAAGCAACGCACCAGGTAAAAAGCCTTCATCTCGGTATTGAGTGACGCTAACTGCTCCATGTCGTTTAGATAATCGTTCACCATCACTTCCCAAAATCATGGGGACGTGACCGAAAGCAGGAATATCAAAACTTAAAGCTCGGTAAACATTAATTTGTCTTGGCGTATTATTCACGTGATCATCACCCCGAATCACGTGAGTCAATTTCATATCATAGTCGTCGACGACCACGCCGAAATTATATGTCGGAGTCCCATCCCCACGTAAAAGAACGAAATCATCAAGTTCCTCATTAGATACGGTAATTTTGCCCTTAACCAAATCATTCCAACTCACATCACCACTATCGGGGTTTTTAAATCTCAATACCGGCTTAACTCCTTCGGGAGCAATTTTTCCAATAGCATTCTCAGGCCTCCACCTTCCGTCATAGCGAGGCTTATTCCCAGCTGCTCGCTGGCTCTCTCTCATCTCAGATAACTCACCAGGAGAGGCATAACACCAATAAGCGTTGCCGGACTCCAGCAATCTGTCTGCAACCTCACGATAGCGAGCAAGTCGATCCATTTGAAAAATTGGCCCCTCATCATAATCAAGGCCTAGCCATGCCATAGAGTCAAGAATCGCTTGCACTGACTCCTCAGAAGATCGCTCTTGATCAGTGTCTTCAACTCGAAGAATAAACTGACCTTGATGCCTCTTAGCATAGGCCCACGCATAAAGCGCGGTACGTGCCCCACCAATATGTAAAAATCCAGTAGGACTAGGAGCAAAACGGGTACGAATCATAGCTATCAACCGAGGGTATAAAGCCTGCATTTTACGTGACAACGTATAAAAAAACCAAGCTGAAGACAAAACATATCGGGATTAAGATGTACCCAAAGAGATATTGGAAATCATTCGTAATTATCTTGTTCTTAATCTCCCGATGTATGTCAAAATACTTCTGTGCTCACTCGATCGTGCAATATGTCAATACAAGTCTTATCAGAAAAAATTAAAGCCTTACAGTCTGACTGGCCAGACTGTTGGGTCGGCATTCGAGACGTTTTTAGATCATGCTGTGAACGCTTGGGTATCGCCTCTCCACTTGATCAAAGAGCATCTCGACTATTAGCCGGCGGTTTATCTGTGTCTAATTTCGTGGAACACTCGTGTAAAAATATGGCCCGAAAAAGCAAAGAACCCGACTATCACTCACGCCTCCATACAGCCATTGTTCTAGAAAGTCTTACTGCACTGCTACTCGAGCAAAGAAAAATAGACAAACTAAATACTCAGTCTCTTATCCGTGAAGAAATACTCCTGCTCGTAGCAATGGCTGGGCATGATGCGGGCCATAATGGCAGCAGAAATAGCTCCATTTGCCAGCTAGAGTCACGATCATTTAGGTTGATACGACCCTTATTGGAAGCAGCAGAATGCGATGAACGAGACATTTATGCGATCAAACGCATTATATGGAGCACCGACCCAACGCTCTATGAAAAATTACATAATGGCGCCCACACTACAGAGTTTGACTTAAGAAAGCCGTCTTGGCAGGCCGTTCTATGCCAAGAGGCTGATATTCTTGCAAGCGCAATCCCAGAATTCGAGAAAGAATTAACACTTAGTCTTGCCGACGAGTGGAGAAAAACAGACCCAATGTCTGCCGAGGGTTTACTATCGCGAGGAGGGCGAACTTATTTTTTATCTCACTATGCCCAATTCTCATCCCCTCCCGCCCTATCATTCGGCCTACGAGAGATCGTCAACGATCAATTATCTAAACTGCAAGAGCAGTAATTCATTTGATAATATTACATAGATATACGATTAGACTGAAAAATCCAGCTAAGTGTTGAAACATAATAGCGTGCCCCCTAGAAACTGGCTCACCTGTTAGTATAGTTTTATAGAGAGTTATATTTTCATTACAAAATACAAAAAGATAATATGCTCAAAAATATCAAACAAGAGTTTATCGCTCGGCTAGAACAAAAAAGACAAGAAATCTTACCTCAGAGCCCACCTGAGTACTTAAATATCATCGCTGACGCAGTGCATACATCGATGAACCTTATTAGCAGTTCTGACGCGCTTTACCACGATATCGAGCATACGTGCATGGTTACCTTATGCGGCCAGGAAATATTTGCTGGTAAAAAAACACTGGAGGGTGAGCTCAACTCATCTGACTGGCTACACTTCACGCTAGCACTGCTTTTTCACGACATCGGGTATGTAAAAAACATTTTGACTGATGACAGCGGCGCGGTTCAAGTGACCAACTCAGCTGGAGATACACACTCTTTAGAGGGTGGAGACACTGATGCTGCCCTGACTCCCTACCACGTTGAACGAGGAAAACTATTCATTCGCCAGAGAAATTGGCATCGCGATATAGATAAAGTCTTACTGGAAAATTTAATCAGCTATACGCAATTTCCAATACCAGACCGTGGTGTGGCCAGCAATATAGAGGAAGAGAAATTCCGAGCCCTTGCTGGATTAGTTGGATCAGCGGATTTAATAGGACAGCTTGCTGATCCGATGTATGACGTCAAAATACCTAGATTATTTTACGAATTTAGCGAAACTGGATCGGCAAATAAAATGGGGTACCAAACCCCTGATGACCTTCGCGCTGGCTACCCAGCCTTTTTTCTTAACTTCGTTAAACCGCATATCGGTGATGCCCTTAAGTATTTGCATGTCAGCGATGAGGGTAAGAATTGGATTTCCAGCTTAAATTACCATGTGTTCTCACAAAGTCATAAAGCCGAACTCGAGAAAAGTGGGATCGAACTTTTGAGTGAGATCACAAAAATAAAAGCCAGGAAATATAGAACCGAAGAATTGATCGTCCTTATTCTAGAAAAAATTTGCAAATATAAAGCTTGGCCGTTAGGTCACGCCTATAGCGTCCAACGTAATAATGATGATGCGCTACTGCGGTCAATGAAAATTTGGTATTCGAAAAAAACTGATAAAAAAACGGAAGAATTTAAGGTAATTAGTGAAGAATACGTGTTCAAATCAGGTGAAGGCCTGCCTGGCAGGGTCTGTGAGACAGGAGCGCCACAAACAATTTTTGATGTTACTGCAGATCCAAATTTCCCCCGCGCCAAACTAGCAAATGATATTGGAGTACGTGGCGCGTTTGCGTTCCCATTAAGCGATGGCCTAGGTGTTCGATGGGTTCTAGAGTTTTTTAGCCCCGACCCGGAAATACTCAATCCTTCCGTATTGGAGCTGATGAAACACGTAAGTACCTACATAAGCGAGGACTTTAACTCATGATTAATTTCACACGCATCGCAAAAACGGAATTTGAGAAAGTCCTAGCCGAGTCCATTGAGC
>Ga0209335_10001906_pt1 | contig 23155 bp, 22 predicted proteins | sample COG_09_FD_184753 | JGI IMG/M metagenome (GOLD analysis project Ga0209335, IMG submission 184753) | Pelagic Microbial community sample from North Sea - COGITO 998_met_09 (SPAdes) (version 2) | ecosystem: Environmental > Aquatic > Marine > Neritic zone/Coastal water | place: Helgoland, sampling...
CCACTATCGTTGATATTATTCTTGGCCTGCTACAAGCTCAAAAAGGGGTACTTAGAGTGGACGACAATGATATCAATATAGATAATTGTGTAGCTTGGCAAAGATCAATTGGTTATGTTCCTCAGGAAATTTTTATAGCCGATGATACACTTGCTGCAAATATTGCTTTTGGTGTTGATAAAAAAAACATCAATCAAGAACATGTTCTGCGAGCTGCCAAAATTGCAAATATTCATAATTTTGCAATAAATGAATTACCACAACAATATCATACATCTGTAGGTGAACGTGGTGTGAGATTATCGGGAGGCGAGCGCCAGCGTATTGGAATTGCTAGAGCGCTTTATCGCAATCCACAAGTGTTAATTTTAGATGAAGCCACAAGCTCTTTAGATAGTCAAACTGAAAAAGCAGTGATGGAAGCTGTACATAATCTAAGCAAGGATATCACCATTATCTTAATTGCCCATCGTTTAAACACAGTTAAGAATTGTGATATTATCTTTAAACTAGAAAAGGGTCTGCTTGTAGATCATGGGTCATTCGATGAATTGATTAGTGATAATTAGAGACTTTATTCAAATTTAACAAAATCAATGGTTTTTAATACCTAGTGCACTTGATAACCAAACCTAAAAAAGTGAACTTGTTATATAGGTAAAGTTTAATAAAGTAATTTGATATAATACAAATGTATAAAAATTTAAATTTAAGTAATTTGAAAAGCTTGAAGATATTTAATAAAGGCTAATAATTTGACAGCAAGAAAACTTATACTAACAGCGGATGAGTGTACATGGCCTCAAAATTATAAAGACCCAGTTCTTTTTTTAGGAGAAGGGTGCAAACTTTATAGTAGAAAAGAAGTTTGGCAACAATTAGATGCAGAGGTTGCTCCATATCATTGGGACGATCGACAGAAGTTTTTTAAAGATTATCTATATCTTGAAAACTTATATGAAAAAATACTTTTAGACCTATCAAACAAACTAAACCATATTCACTCAGTTGATTACTCGATACGATACTGGAGGATATTAATTGGTCCTTGGTTGATTTTATTTATCTCAACGCTTTTTGATCGGTGGTTTATGTTGAAACAAACTATAGATAAAAAAGATATAACTGAATGTAATATTATAGAGCGTGATCCTATGTCGGTAGTACCGAATGATATGAGTCATTTTTTAAATATATATGTCGATGATGATTGGAATGAGGCGATCTATGGGCAATTACTGGAGATGTATTGGAATGACATGGTTAAAATTAAAAAGATAAAAAAACTATCTATTAACAATACACATAAAGATAATAAAAACCCAGGAGTAAAGCCTGCTTTTAAAATATATAATAAAAAATGTTGGATATCATTGTTTAACAAGCTGCTTCCTAAAGATGACTCTTACTTCTTTATTTCTACTAGCTTAAGCTTAAAAATAGATTTTAAATTGCAGATAAAGCTGGGGCAGTTTCCCAAACTATGGCAGAGGTTACCTGCACCACTTATAAAGCTTGATATTGAGCAAAGACAATGGAGATTAGATGATAAATCTAAGGATACTTCATTTGAGGATGTTGCACGCAGATTTATTCCATATCATGTTCCAACAGTATACTTAGAGGGTTTTAAAGAGTTGGAAAAAGCGACTATTCACAGTGGTTGGCCGAAGAGGCCAAAGGCTATCTTTACCTCTAATGCTTTTTACTCCAATGATGTTTTTAAAAAATGGGCTGCTGAAAAAACAGAAACAGGCACGACACTAGTCATTGGCCAACATGGCGGTCACTATGGAATGACTCCCTTCAATTTTGAAGAAGTCCATCAAATTGATATTGCGGATAAATATCTTTCTTGGGGCTGGTCAGATAATTTGAGACCAAAAATTTTACCAGTTGGTAACTTGAAATCCCATAATAGGAAAGTTAGATGTGATTTAAATGGAACTGCGTTAATGGTTGAATTATGTATGTCACGCTATAGCTTTCACATATATGCCCATCCTCAAGCAAGACAATATCTAGATTATCTAGATGACCAAAAAAAATTTTTAGAAATTTTACCACATAAACTTCGTAAGCAGGTTTTACTTAGACTTTACCCTAGTGATTATGGTTTGGATCAAAAAAACCGCTGGAAAGATAAAATGCCAGAAGTTCAGATTGATCCAGGCAATCAAAGTATTTTAAATTTAATTAAAAAATCTAGGCTTTACATTTCAACATATAACGCAACAACTTATTTAGAATCATTATACTGGAATGTACCTACGCTCATATTTTGGAACCCTAAGCATTGGGAACTAAAAGAAAATGCAAAACCGTACTTTGAACTTTTAAAATCAGTTGGCATATTCCATGATACGCCAGAGGGTGCAGCACAACAAATGATTAACGTATGGGATGATATTGATTTATGGTGGAACTCAAAAGAAGTGCAGAATGCTCGTCTTAAATTTTGTAAGCAATATTCTAGAGATAATAATAGACTAGTTAGTCATTTAGAAAAAATACTTATGGGCTAACTTTTAAAATTATACTTAATTATAAAAAAATTTTCAAAATCTTAAATTATTATAAGCTGATTTTTACGTAACCTAGAATTCTTGTTAATGAGTCTTCTAATGATAATATATTAGTATTAATTCTAAGGTATTTATGGTCACTTTTTTCGTAGTTTATTTTTGATCTATGGCCTATTAGATTATTTATTAATCCTTTTTTTGAAAGATCATATAAACCTTTTGTGTCTCTTCTTATTAGAGTTTTAATACTTGCAAATACATAAATTTCAAAATAATCTTTTTTGAAAGTTTTATAAGCATATTTTCTTGTTTTTTTTAATGGGGAAATAACTGAAACAATAATGTAATCAAACTTATCAAAGTTTTTTTTACAATAATCTATAATTTGTAAATTATTTATAGTTATATTTTTCTTTGAAAAAGAGAATTGTTTATTTTTTTTTCTAAATGTATCTCCATCAATGATTAAACATTTTTTGTTATATTTTAAAAAACTATTAATCTTTTTACTTAGAGTGGTTTTTCCTGCACCAGAAAGCCCCGTTAGCCAAATAATCTTAGCCAATCTTTAGCTCCTTTCTTATTTTAGTTGCTGAAATTTTTTCTAGATTTTTTTTAATTCTATACCTGTTTATTTTATAGCCAACAGTTCTTCCATATATAAACTCTGAAACAACAGGTATTTTTATAATTTGGTATTTGCCTTTATAATTAATCAACTTTTTCTGTATTCTTCTTTTAACTTGATTAAAAGTGAATGGATTTTTCTTATTTATTTTATAGCTATCCATAACTAATATTGCTATTTGGTCATTTTTTTTTATAGCTTTCTTTATAATTTCAAAATGACCATCGTGTATAGGTTGGAATCTTCCAATATATACTGCCGTTTTTCTTTGCCAATTTTTAATTCTACTTTGCATATTTTTTTAAATTAATTTTTACCAAAGTAGTATATTTAAATTAATCTGTAAATTTTTTAATAATGCTTCATGAATTAATAAATCTTGTTTTTGTAATCATCCTGGTAACGATCCAGTCTGTTGCAGGTGTAGGAGTGCTAGTTCTGGGAACGCCAACTTTATTATTGTTAGATATTTCTTTGATTGAAGCTATGAATTATTTGTTGCCTATCTCAATAATTACAAGTTTTGTAAATTTAGTGATTATGAAGTTTAAAAATAATTCATTTAATTATGACAAAAGTAGATTTATTTTGTTTTTTATTATTTGCATCCCATTTGTTTTTGTTGGTTTGATTATATTAAAATTTTTGCATGAATTTATTAAATTTGATTATTTAGTATCAATAATTATAATTTTAACATTAATTTTTAAGAAAAATATCTCATTAATTTCAAAAAATTTATCATTAAAACTTAATAAAATAATTTTAATGATAATAGGAATAATACATGGCTTGACAAACTCAGGTGGAACACTGTTATCAATTTTGTTAATTAACTTAAATCAATCTAAAAAAGAAAGCAGAAGTGAAATAACTTTATTTTATTTCTTTTTAGCTTTAATTCAGTTTATTTTATTTTATTTTATATTTGGTCTAACACAGAATATTTATAAACATCATTTGATAATTTTATATATTGCTATTGGTGTAATTTTAGGAAATATTTCTTTAAAATTTATTTCTGAAATTCTATTTCGTAAATTAGTATTGTTTTTAGCTTTGATTTCATCAATTTCGCTTATTTTAAAAAATATTATCTGATTATTTATTTAATAACTTAATCAATTTTTAATAGAATAGAATAGTAAAAATATATTCTATTTTGTTAAAGTGTCCAATTTAAATCATCTTCATATTTTAAATCAATCAAACTTTTACCTAATAACTTTTTAGCATTAACTAAATTTTCTTCAGTGAATTCATTTTTCCAATTACCAATCTTACCTGATCTAAAATTTGAAGAAATTGCCCAGGGTAATACCTTTGCATCATTTAAGTTTGTTACCATATCTTTTTTTCCTTCAGTACTCTTACATATATGGTTTATTAATTCTTCATTTAAGTTAATTTCATAAAAATTTAAAATTCTTTTAAATTCATTCTTAGGATCGTTAATTAAATCTTCAAACTTAATAAATAATACAAAATCTTTATTTTCTTTTGATATATTCTGCCAACCATTAATCCATTTGATATAATCTTTTGCAACAACACTTATACTATCATTTATTGCATTAGATTTATTCATCAGATGATATTCAGAATAATGTGGATCACTTTTTTTTTTAGGAAATTTTATTAACCTGTGATAACGAGCAATAGCTACATCCCTTAAATCTCGGTAAGTAACAACTATTTTTTTAACATTATTTTTTTTTACAATATCTAGATTGTTCAAATTGGGATTTAGATGTGTTTTAAATAATGTATAGCTCCATCCAGGGGTATATCTAAATACAGATTCTGAGATATCTTGTTTAACAGCAATATTACGAGGTATTGGAGAATATCTAGTAAAATAACCTGGTATCATTCCACACATATTTTTCACTTTTGTGGTAGCAGACATAGGCATTCCAGCTATAAAAATAATTTTATATCTATATTTTTTTTTAAACAAGTGAACTAAGTCAAAAAAATTTTTTTTTACCTCATATAATATGAAAATCCAAGCTGATTTTGGACTCAATATCATTAATATAAATCTTTTAAATAATATAAACATTTTTTTATTTAAATTGTTTAATCATTTCTTTAACGAATTTTATACATTCTATAGGATTTTTTCCAATAGCTGTTTCTGCTGCAAGTACCAAACCATCAGCCCCCATTTCAATACATGAGTATATATCATTAGCCTCAGCCCTAGTAGGATAATTGTTTATAATCATACTTTCCAAAAGATTTGTAGCAATAAAAACTTTTTTATTTCTAAATCTATTTTTAATACTAATCAATTTTCTTTGTGTTTCTGGAATTTTGTAAACACTAATATCCTTTGACAAGTCACCTCTATCTATTAAAAAATTATCTCCCTCTTTAATTATTTTTTTAAATTCATTAATTGACTGTTTTGTCTCGATTTTAAATATATTATTAGATTTATTGCCAGTCAGTTTGTTAAAATACCTAACATCATTTAAAGTATTTGTGAAAGATAGTGCAAAATTATTTATATCATTTAATTTACCAATTTTCACAGACTCAACATCTTTTTCAGTTAAACATTTTAATTTGATCTTTCTATTTTCAAGATGGATACCTTTATTACCTTCTAAATACCCCTCGTTAATAACCTTAGTTAATAAAAAATTATTATTTTTATTTATTATTTTAACTTTTAAACCTTCAAACCCAATATTAAGAGTATCATCTAATTTTAATTTATCTTGAATATATTCTGGGTATAAGCCTAAAGTATTGTTCTTATTTTTTTCAATATGTAATAATGAGTTTTTTTTATAAAATTTTCTTTTTTTGTATTTACTTCTGATTTGTGCACCTTCTGTATCTATACAAATAGGACAATTTGTTTTGTTTTTAATGAATGCAATATTCTTCTTAAGTTCTGATGTTTTTAAATGAGACATGTTTAATCTCAGTAGATCAACATTCTTATTTGCGTATTCTAAAAATCGAGTATTTAAGGAACTTGGTCCTAAGGTGCAAATTATTTTAACTTTTTTTCTCATTTTTTACTATCTATAGTATAGTTTGATTAATATATTAAGTTTAATAATTTTATAATAAAAGTATCATATATGTTGCTCTTAGATTGTACTCTACGTGATGGAGGATATTACAATAACTGGGATTTTGATCCTGATCTTATTCAAGAATATTTACAAGCGATGGATTCTTTACAAATTGATTTTGTTGAAATAGGCTTTAGATCACTAAAAAATGAGGGTTTTAAAGGTGGTGTTGCTTACAGCACCGACTCCTTTCTTAATAATCTTCACATCCCAAAATACTTAACTGATAAAATTGGCGTTATGATTAATGGTTCGGAAATTGCAGATTCTAAGACTCAAATTTTTAATTTAACTAAATTATTTAGTCACAAAGATAAATCACCAGTAACTTTAGTTCGTATTGCTTGTCATGTTCATGAGTTCAATAATTGTTTGCCTGCAGCAAAATGGCTAAAACAACAAGGTTATTTAGTTGGATTTAATTTAATGCAAGTAGCAGACCAGTCATTAGAAGAAATTACTCATCTTGCTCAAACTGCCAATGATTATCCTATTGATGTTTTATACTTTGCAGATTCTTTGGGAAGCTTAAACCCTAATCAGCTGAAAGATATTGTTATAGCTTTTAAAACAGGGTGGAAAGGAGCTTTAGGTATCCATACACATGATAATATTGGTCTAGCTGTTACCAATAGTGTGCAGGCAGTCAAATATGGTGTAACTTGGGTTGATAGTACTGTCACTGGCATGGGGCGTGGACCAGGCAATGCACAAACAGAATACACAACACTTGCTTTATCTGAGTATCGTCAAAGTCAGGGTAACTCTATAAAATTATTAGAGCTAATTCGAAAATATTTTAAGCCGATGAAAGATGCATATGGCTGGGGTATTAATCCTTTTTATTATCTTGCAGGGCAAATTGGCATTCATCCAACTTATATCCAGGAAATGTTACAAGACCAACGTTTTAATGAAGAAGATATTTTAGCAGTTATAGATTTTTTAAAAACTAATGGGGGTAAAAAATTTAATGTTAATACATTAAAATCAGCGCGCCACTTTTATTCTGTTAAACCCAATGGAAATTGGGAACCGTGCACATTACTTAAAGATAAAAAAGTGTTAGTTATAGGCTCAGGCCCAGGTGTTAAAAAATATAAAACTGCAATTGAGGATTTTATTTTACAAACTAAGCCCTATGTAATAGCGCTTAATACCCAATCTAATATTAAACAAAACTTAATTGATGCTCGTGCAGCATGTCATCCCGTACGTATGTTAGCTGATTGTAAAGATCATTTAAAATTGCCTCAACCTTTAATTGCACCATTTTCTATGTTGCCAGAAGTTGTAAAAAAAGGCCTTAAAGATAAAGAAATATTAGATTTTGGGATAGCTATGAATAATCAAGGTTTTAAATTTCATCAAAATCATTGTGAACTAACATCTTCATTGGTATTTGCTTATGTACTAGCAGTTGCTAACAGTGGACTTGCAAATCAAATTATTCTTGCTGGATTTGATGGTTTCAACTCTGAGGATCTTCGAAAAAAAGAGATGGATCAAATATTAAAAACATATAGAGAACACCCTGATGCCCTAACACTTAAATCTATTACTCCAACACGTTACGAAATTTCTGTTCAATCAGTTTTTGGTTTTAAGCATTGAAATCTATTATTGTAATACCAGCTCGCTTTAAATCTAGTAGATTTCCTGGTAAACCTTTAGCCAAAATATTAGATAAACCAATGATACAGTGGGTTGCTGAGCTAAGTGCAAAAGTAGTAAGTAGAGAAAATGTATATATTGCAACTGAAAATACCAAAATTTTTAATGCAGTTACTGAGTTGGGATATGAAGCAATAATGACTTCTGAAAAATGTTTAACAGGCACTGACCGTTTAGCTGAAATCGCTAAAAAAGTTAAAGCTGATATTTATGTTAATGTTCAAGGTGATGAGCCAATGGTAAAACCTAATGATATTCAAAAAATAATTGAAGCTAAAAAAAAATACCCTGACGATGTTATTAATGGTTATGCAACAATTGAAAAGGATGAAGATGTAAACAGCATAAATATACCTAAAGTAATATTTACGAATGATAAGCGTTTAGTCTATATTTCCCGTAAGGCCTTACCTGGATTTAAGGAAAAAAAAAATGAACCACAAGTTTATTATAAACAGGTGTGCATCTACGCTTTTAATCGTCAAGAATTACTGACATATGGTAGTTATGGACGTAAAAGTATATTAGAACAATCTGAAGACATTGAAATCCTTCGTTTTCTTGAGTGGGATAAAACAATTCGTCTTGTGCAAACAAGCTCTGGAAGTCTTGCTGTCGATGAAGCAAGGGATATTGAAAAAGTTGAATTTGCATTGAGAAAATAGAAATTGATAAAATTAACTAAAGAATACAAAACGATTATATTTGATTGTGATGGTGTAGTTCTTAATTCTAATAAAATTAAAACTAATGTATTTTATGAAGTAACCAAACATTTTGGTCATAAATTTTCACAAAGTTTAGTGGATTATCATCTTATTAATGGAGGTATATCTCGATATCAAAAATTTGAATATTTTATTACCAAGATACTTCAGAAACCATATGATAAAATATTAAATGAAGAATTGCTTGAAGACTTTGCAAAATATGTAAAACGAAGTTTAATAAATTGTGAAATTGCTGAAGGCTTAGATCAGTTAAAAGCTAAAAATCCAAAAGCTAATTGGCTTATTGTCTCTGGGAGCGATCAAAATGAACTGCAAGAAGTTTTTAAAGCGTTAAATATTCAGCGATATTTTGAAGGTGGAATCTTTGGAAGTCCCGATGATAAAAACACAATCATTGAAAGAGAAATGGAATGTAAAAACATTAAAAAACCCGCTTTATTTTTTGGAGATAGTAAATATGATTATTTAGCTGCTAAAAAAGCTAATTTAGATTTTGTTTTTTTGAGTGGATGGAGTGACGTAAAAAATTACCAACCTTGGTGTGATGAGAATAAAATATTATGTGTAAAAAACTTTTTAGATTTTTTATATCAAGAAAGTAAAATCTAAATGAAATCTGACATTCTACATATTATTGGAAGAGATGATAAAAGTTTTATAGCTAAAATAAATAAAAGTTCTAAGATTATTTTTTTAGATAAAGAGCAAAAAGATTTTGTTAACCAGTTTTCACTTATTAGGAATTTTAATGAAAGACAAAATTTTCTGCGAGAAAAATGGCTGATATTTCAAGAAGAAGTATTTAAAAAAATTCAGCCATCCATAGATCAAGATGAAGATTTTAGATATATACTGTCCAGTCTTTTTTTTGAAGCATCACCGTATAAAACAAATGTAATGTATCAATTTTTTAAATTATACTTAGTGATTGATTACATTAAAAAAGAAAATATAAAAAAAGTTTTTTTAGTAAATGTATCTCGAGATATTAGTGCATTTTTTAGTTCAAATATTAAATATCTAGACATTTCTGTTAAGGCAATAAAAACACAAAAAAATAAATTTTTTCTAAAGCAACTCATTCAAAATAATGCACTAATCTCTATGTTTTATCATTTGTATGTAGAGTATAAAAGAAAAAGACAAAAAATATCTTCATTCAAGAATCAATCAAGCAAGGCTGTATTTAGCTATTACTCATTCCAATCAATAAATAATGAATTTTTAAATAAATATTTTTCAGATGTATCAAACCTTTTAAAAGAAAATTATGCTTCATTATTTCTTTATGTTGGAAATATATCAAACCTTGGAAAAGAAAATAAAATACTAAGCAACAATTCTAATACTTATGGATTTTTAGATTCATATTTTTTATTAAGTGATTTTAAAAATGTTACATTAGATTTTTATAGAATTCAAAAAAAATTAAAATCAATCAAATTAAAAAATCTTTTTGTTTTTGAGGGAATTAATTATCTTAGTATAACAAAGGGAGATTGGTTGAAATCGATTTGCTATATATTGCTCCAAACGCTTATATTTGAAAAAAAATTTAAAAATTTTTTAAAAGTTAATTCTAAAATAGAAGAGATTATATATTTAATGGAGTTTCAGCCCTGGGAGTTAATGCTTAATAAAGTTGCTCATAAATACGGTATAAAGACAAAAGGTATTACTCATGCAGTTATAAGGCCAAATATGTTGCAGTATTTTCATCCTAAATCTATTCATCCTTTTTTTTATAACCCAACTTTTGTAGGAGCTAACAGTAATTTTTGTGAAGCTCTTTATTTGCGTAATGGGTTTAGTTCAGATCAAGTGTTAAAAATTGAAGCTCAAAGATTTAATTATTTAGATTATGCTTTAGATAATATAGATGAAAAAAAAACACAGATAAGAAAATCAATTTTAATCACAACATCAATAACCTCAATAGAAACAAAAGAATTATTAGAAGTTTTTGCTTTGGCCAATGTTAAATTTGACAAGATATACATAAAAGAACATCCTAATTTACCAGTAAAACCGATTATAGAGTCTTTAAACAAAAAATTTCCTTCATATGAAATTTTTGAAGGATCAATAGCAAATGCATTTGAAAATTCTGATATTGTCTATACAGCAAATGGCTCCTCTGTCTTATTAGAGTCAGTTCTCAATAAAAAACATACAGTTACACTTATTTCTTTATCTTCATTGCCCATGCCAGCAATTGAGCAAGCGCCTAATTTACACTTAGCATACGATACTAATTCTTTATCAAAAATTTTAAGTCAATTAATGCTTAATCCCAAAACCGATTTTAAAAAAAATAATATTAATAATGATCTATATCTTAGTAAAAACCTAAATTTATGGCGTAATTTTATAAACAAGTAAAAATTAAAAAAAGAGTTTTTAATAAACTACTTTTTAAGCAACAAACAGATTAGGTATTTTTTTAAAATAGAATTTTTAATTATTAACTAAATATGTTAATCAGAGTAATAATGAATAAAAACATAAAAATTTTTTAAAGCATAGAATGAATAAAAAAATAAAATTTTTAGATCCTAATATTAGTGATAAGAAAAAAACTGTTCAAAACAGAATTCAATTATATGAGTATAATGGCAAAAATTTTCCATTGCCTACAGAAATTGAGATAAGTGAGTCTGGAACATGCAATAGAAAATGCAGTTTTTGTCCAAGAAGTGCCCCAGATTTTGAGGATAAAAAAGAATTTATATCTGAAGATTTGATTATTAAAGTTGCTAAAGAATTAAACAATTTAAACTATTCAGGTGTGATAAGATTTAGTGGCTTTGTAGAGCCTATGTTAGATAAAAATATTTATAATCACATCAAAAACTTTAAATTTTTTTTACCTAAGTGCAGAATTGAGATGGTTTCAAATGGTGATCCCCTTAATACAGACAGATTAAAAAAACTTTTTATTAATGGATTAGATAAAATATTAATAAGTGCCTATGATGGAAAAGAAGACGTTAAAAAATTTGAAGAAATGGTCTTTAAATGCAAACTAAATTTGGATCAATATATAATTAGAGATAGGTCTTTACCTGAAGAGGAGGATTTTGGAATTACTTTGAGTAATAGATCTGGAATGATGGAAAATGCTGAATTCGCAATACCCAAACTAAAAAGCCCTCTAAATAATCCTTGCTATATACCATCATATACTCTTTTTTTTGATTATCTTGGTGATGTACTAATTTGTCCTCATGATTGGGGCAAAAAAATTATCTTAGGTAACTTAAAAGAAGAAAATTTATTAGATATATGGTTTAAAGAAAAATCCATGAAAATTAGAAGAAAGTTATTTCATAGTGATAGAAGGTTTTCACCGTGCAATGTTTGTGATGTAAATGGAACTCTTATGGGTGAAACGAACTCTAAATATTATATGTAAATGAAAAAAATATTAATTTTAGGTGGAAACTCAGATATCGGTATGAAATTAATAGATAAATTAATAGAAATTAAAGATCATCAATTACATATCCATTATAATAAAAAATTTCAAAAGAATATAGATAAAAGTAAAGTAAAATTAATAAAGAAAGATCTGTTAAATATAACAACTAAAAACATAAATTTTTTTTTTGATAATAATTATGATATAATTATAAATCTTGTTGGATATGTAAGCAATCAATCCTTTTTTAAGTTTGATATTAAAGAGACTCAAAAAACAATTTTAATAAATAGTCTAATTCCTTTATTGATTATAAAAAACTCAATCCAAAATATGATTAAAAAAAAATATGGTAGAATTATTAACACCTCAAGTATAGGTGTGAAATTTGGAGGGGGGGCTAATACTTTTTCTTATTCATTAAGTAAACATTTAAATGAGTTCATTCCAGGAGACCTAAGAAAGCTATGCTCACACAATATTTTGTATAATACACTTAGGATTGGTGTGACAGATACTAAGTTTCATAATAAAGTAAAAAATAAATCTATCAGAAAAAGAATAAAATTAATTCCTATAAAAAAAATGGCATCAACTGAAGATATTGTTAACTATATTATTTACTTAATTGGTAAGAATAATTTTATTGCAAATGAAGTTATAAATATTACTGGTGGTGAGTAGATTTATAAAAAAATTGATTTTATAAGTAATACTTATGATTAAATTATACCGAAAACAATGGCATGGAATTAAATTTAGTAGTTTTGCAGAGTATGATGCAAAAATATTACTGGGCTAAATTTTTATAACAAGTATTATAAGTCAGTAATTAAATTAATAGTTTAAGATGAGCAAATAGACATGAAAGTATTATTATTAGCAGGAGGTCTTGGTACACGTCTTAGTGAAGAAACAAGCAACAAACCAAAGCCAATGGTTGAAATTGGTGGTAATCCCATTTTGTGGCATATTATGAAAATATATAGTAAATATGGTTTTAATGATTTTGTCGTTCTTCTTGGATATAAAGGTCACACTATAAAAGAGTATTTTGCTAATTACTTCTTACATCAAAGTGATGTGACTATTGATATGTCCAATGGTAATTTGGAAGCATTAAGTAATACAAGCGAACCCTGGAAAATTACACTTATTGATACGGGACTTAATAGTATGACTGGTGGTCGTGTAAAAAGAGCCCAGGATTTTGTAGGCTCTGAACCATTTATGTTAACTTATGGTGATGGTGTAAGTGATATAGATATTAATAAACTTCTTAATTTTCATAAATCACACGGAAAAGCTATGACGGTAACCTCAGCACAACCAGATGGGAGATTTGGAGCATTAAATATTTCAAAAGATAGTCAAGTATTAGAATTTAAGGAAAAACCAAAAGGTGATGGTAGTTGGATTAATGCTGGATTTTTTGTATGTGAGCCACGAGTATTTGATTATATAAATGATGATGACATGACAGTTTTTGAACAAGAGCCATTAATGAGTTTGGCAAAAGATGGAGAGATATTCACATATAAACACAAAGGTTTTTGGATGCCCATGGATACACTTAGAGACAAAAATAAGTTAGAAAAAATTTGGGATAGCGGAAAAGCCCCATGGAAAGTATGGAGTAAATAATTTTTAATAATATTTATAAAAATAAAATTGTACTTGTTACAGGTAACTCTGGGTTTAAAGGTAGCTGGTTAACAACCTGGCTACTTAAATTAGGTGCAACTGTAGTTGGTATATCAAAAGATATCCCAACCCATCCATCGATGTTTGAGAAGTTAAAATTAGAAAATCAAATAAATCATTATGAAGAAGATGTTAGAGATTTGTCTAAATTGACAGAGATTATTTCTAAGGAAAAGCCAGAATTTATTTTTCATTTAGCTGCACAACCCATAGTAGCCACCTCGTATAGTGATCCGATTGAAACAATATCTTCAAATGTAATTGGAACAGCTAATATTTTAGAGGTTTTAAAAATATCTAATCATAAATGTACAGCAATTATTATAACAAGTGATAAAGCTTATGATAATATAGAACAAGATTTGGGATATAAAGAAGATGATAGAATGGGCGGAAAAGATATTTATAGTGGCAGCAAAGGTGCAGCCGAACTTGTCATCAAATCATATTATCACTCATTTTTTAAAGCTGAGAATTGCAATGTAAGGATAGCAATTGCAAGAGCTGGAAATGTTATAGGTGGTGGTGATTGGGCAAAAGATAGAATTGTGGTAGACAGCATGAAAGCATGGAGTGAGGGTAAGATTGTTGAGTTAAGAGCCCCAAAAGCAACAAGACCTTGGCAACATGTGTTAGAGCCAATTTGTGGATATCTAAATCTAGGAGCTGTTCTTTATGAAGATAATTCTTTACATGGGGAGGCATTTAATTTTGGTCCAAAAACAGAACAAAACCCTACAGTAGAAGAATTAATTATAGACATGAGTAAATATTGGGGTTTTAAAGATGAAAATAATGCCTATAAAATCACAAGTAATATCCCTTTTCATGAAGCAAAACTTTTAAAGCTTAACTCTTCCAAAGCATTTTATTATTTTAACTGGCAAGCAAATTTAGAGTACAAGGATAATATAAAATTCACAAGTGAGTGGTATTTTGATTTTTATAAAAATGATAAAAATATGTTTGATAAAACAAATGAACAAATTACAGAATATGAAAATATGGCAAAAGAAAAAGGTTTAAAATGGACGGAGTAATATTAACGCCGCTCAAAAAAATAGAACATCAAAAAGGTGATATTTTTCATGCTATGAAAAAAAGTGATATTGGATTCAATGGGTTTGGTGAAGCATATTTTTCTTCTATAAATCAAAACGATACTAAAAGTTGGAAAAAACATACTAAAATGACATTGAATTTGATAGTGGTTATAGGTAAAATTCAATTTGTAGTTCATGATAATAAAAGTTTTTTTAGTATAATTTTATCAAAAGATAATTACCAAAGATTGACAATTGCCCCAGGTTTATGGGTTGCTTTTAAGGGGTTATCTATAGAAAATGTTGTACTTAATTTAGCAAATATTGAACATGATCCCAATGAAAGTATTAATATAGATATAGATAGCTTTCATTTTGATTGGAATAAAATTTAATAGATAATTATGAATAATCACATCCGTCTTTCTAAGTCATTTTTAGGTACTGAAGAAATTAGGGCAATTACTAATGTTATTAAGAAAGATGGTTATCTTGGTATGGGCAATGAAGTAAATCTATTTGAAAAAGAAATAGCTAGTTACCTTAATGTTCCTAAAGAAAATGTTGTTTGTGTAAACTCAGGCACTGCTGCACTTCATTTGGCAGTTCAAGCAATTTCAAATCCTGGCGATGAAGTGCTTGTTCAATCATTAACTTATTTATCTTCTTTCCAGGCGATATCTGCATGTAATGCCATACCTATAGCTTGTGAGGTTAATGAAAAAACAGCAGGTATATCTTTACCTGATGCTCAAAAACGAACTACTAAATTAACAAGAGCAATTATGCCAGTACACTATGCGAGTAATCCTGAGGGAATTATGGATGTCTATAATTTTGCAAAAAAAAATAAATTAAGAGTTATAGAAGATGCAGCTCATGCATTTGGTTGTTCCTATAAAGGAAAAAAAGTAGGATCTTTTGGAGATATCATTTGTTTTAGTTTTGATGGAATAAAAAATATTACCAGTGGGGAGGGAGGATGTGTTGTCACTTCTGATAAAAAAGCTGCACAGTACGTACGGGATGCAAGATTATTAGGAGTTAAAAAAGATACAGAAAAAAGATTTTCTGGAAAAAGAAGTTGGGATTTTGATGTAGTCCATCAAGGCTACAGATATCATATGAGTAATTTGTTTGCTGCTATTGGACGTGTCCAATTAAAAAAATTTGAAAGTATTTTTTCACCAAGGAGGAAAAAAATTGCAAAAATATATAGGAAAGAACTTAATGACATCAAAGATTTATTGTTCTTTGAAACAAATTTAAACGAATATACACCGCATATTCAGCCGATACGAATCATCAATGGGAAAAGAGATTTGGTGAGAAAAATTCTAAATAAAAATAATATTGAAACAGGAATTCATTATAAACCAAACCATTTACTTTCTATCTATTATAATAAAAAAATAAATAAATTACCTTTAACTGAAAAACTATATTCACAAATTTTGACTTTGCCATTACACCCTGAGCTCAAACAAAAAGATATAATTAAAATATCAGATCTTATAAAAAAAGTTTTATTGAAAAAAGCATAAGATACTCTTATGAATGGTTGGTGAAAAATTTTTTTGTCAATCAGAATGGTTAGGTGTTAAATTCAAAGATATTAATATTTCCAAAAGTACTTTTTTTTTACCTACAGCAGATTTTTTATTCTAAATTTTATTATGAATTGTTTAAAAAATATAAAAATTATGACGATCTACCTTTAAATTGGAAAAATCAAAAGATTGAGGTTGTAAAAGAGTTAGTAAAAGATCATTTGGATAAAAATGGGGTATTTTTAACAGTTGATCCTACATATAAACTAAATGAAAATTCAGAACAATCAACGAAAGTTAGTTTTTCTAACTTAATAAAAACTTTAAAAAATTTATTGCGTCCAATTTATTATTCCCTTTTTAAGAGTAATGTATATCAATTATGGGGCTGGCAAAGAGATAGCCATGAAATAAAATCAGTTTTTAATAAAAATGACTTTTCAACTCTAGAGGTTATCACAGCAGCTGGGCAATCTTTTACAATTTTTAATATAAAAAATAATAGTTAGAAATTTTTTATCGTTTCTTTAATTTTTCTTAATCTGCTATGTTTAATTTTTATTTTTAAAAAATTTAAAAAAAATTAAAGTTATGATTTCATGCACATATACAGTTAAATCCAAACCATTAATTAGTATTGTAATGAATTGCTTTAATGGAGAAAAATATTTATCTGATTCATTAGAAAGCATTCAAAAACAGACATATAAAAACTGGGAACTAATTTTTTGGGATAATTTATCTACTGATAGGAGCAAAGAGATATTTGAAAGTTTTGAAGATAAAAGATTTAAATATTATTCTGCAATTGAGCATACCACTTTATCCAGGGCAAGAAATTTTGCATTAAGCAAATGTAAGGGAGACTTTATAGCTTTTTTAGATGTTGATGATTGGTGGTCATTAAATAAATTAGAATTACAAATAAAACTGTTTGCCGATCCTTCAATTCAACTAGTTTACGGAAATTTTCTTGTAAATAATTTTAAAAAAAAATCTGTTATCTATGGAATACCTGCAAGAAAAATTAAGCCAAATAAAAAAGCCATAATGTATAACTTTAATTTACCATCAGGATATATTTTGGATTATTTAATTAAAGAATATGTAGTGGGTATGATGACAATCATGGTGAGAAAAGAAATTTTTTTAGATTATGATTATCAATTTAATGAAAATATAAGTATATTATGCGACTTAGAATTAGTATTAAAAATTTCATCTAAATTCAAAATTGGTTGTTGTAATACTGTCATTGCTCATAAAAGATTGCATGGTGACAACACTTTTAATAAAGATAAAGAGAAGATATTAGAACAATTTAATAAAATTTATGATTATCTTTATAGTAAACCAGATATTTTTAAGAAAAAAAGTGTGGATTTTTTTAAAGATAGGATTTTATATGAGTCATTAATTTATCAGATAAGTAAATATTCAATACTAAGATCAATATATCTTTTTTTAAAATTAAGTTTTAAATATAAATTTAGGTTTATAAAGTTAATTTATTTAAAATTCTTATAATTATGAAAAAATCCATTTTGTTTTTTATACCCAAATTAGAAACAGGAGGTGCAGAAAATCTAATCATTAAGCTGGCTAATTATTTATCTAATAAAAATTATAAAATAAGTGTCATAACTATTACCAAAGGAAAACATAGGTTTGAATTATTAAATGATAATATTAAAATTATTGAATTAGACTACTCTAGAACTTTATATTCATTTTTTAGCATTATTAAAATTATTAAAAATCATAGAGATGTAATTATTTTTTCGGTTTTAAGACATTTAAATATCTTAATTTTATTTGCTAATTTTTTTTTGCTACTTAAAAAAAAGATTTTTATTATTGAGGTTAGTTTATTAAAAAATCATCTAAAACATAATAAAAAATTCATTTATTACTTTATTTATTCTTTTTTAACTTTAATTACATATCCTTTTGCAAACAAAATTATTGCACCCTCTAAACTGAGTACAAAAATTTTACAAAAAAATTTTTTATTAAAAAAAAAGATTACACACATCTACAACCCCATAAATATAAAAAAAATTTTAGAATTATCAAATGCTAAATTTGTACCAAAAATTTTAGAACAAAATAAACATAATCAAATTATTATTTCTATAGGACGTTTGACTTGGGAAAAAGACTATATAACTTTAATAAATTCTTTTGATCATGTGACCAAAAAAATTAAGAATGTGATTTTAATAATTTTAGGAGATGGAAAAGATAAAGATTATTTAAGAGATTTTATTTATAAAAAGAAATTGCAAGACAAAATTTTTTTATTAGGCAATGTGGATAATCCTTATGTGTATTTAAAAAACTGTGATTTATATGTTCTACATTCTATATCTGAACTGTTTCCAACATCATTAGTAGAATCTTTAGTTTTTAATACCAATATACTCTCAACTAATTGTGATTATGGACCATCTGAAATATTAGAAAATGGCAAATGGGGCCATCTTACACCTGTAAAAAATTCTAAATTAATGACTGATAATATTATAAATTTAATTTCAAATAATAATAAAAGAAATAACAATTTAAAAAGAGCACATGATTTTGATTTGGAAGTTTCAATGAAAAGATATATTAAGTTAATTGAAGGTTAATATGACTGAAATTGAAACAATTAGAAATAAATTGATGAAAGATGGATATTTTGTTTTAAAAAATTTTTTTAAAAAAGAAGAAGTTATTTCATTCAGAAACAGTATTGAAAAATCCATTTCACTTAGTCCAAATCATAATTATAGAATTAATAATAATAAAGTTAAAGATTATTCTCATAAAAGATCTCATGATACTATAAATAGAACATTAAGATATTATATGTTTTTTCATAACAAAAAATATTGGAGTCATGAAGTATCTTCTCTTATTAATAAGTCTATTGAAATTAGAAATGAGATAGAAAAAAAATGGGATGATTCACTTGACCATATTAATTTAAAAAAAAAATTACAAGATTATATTATTGTAACTAAATATTTACCAAATGTAGGAATGCTTAAATATCATAGAGATTTTTCTGAACCAACTCAATATCCTTTGATACAGTTTAATGTTCTTCTCTCGTCATTAGGATTAGATTACAATGGAGGTGAATTTGTATTGAAGGATAATAATAACAATGAACTTTATTTACATAGAGATTTAGGGGCCAATATTGGAGATGCTTTAATTTTTAATAAGTATTTATTGCATAAAGTTGAGCCCACGATGCAGGGAATTACTGATGTTGGTAGATGGTCTATATTAATAGGTGCAAGAGCTGAATATTCAAATAAATATAAGGATTTAATTAAAAAGATTAAATATAGTAAATTCATGAATATTTTTTCTAATAAATAAAACAAGTAAGATAATTATTAATTCTAAAAAAAAACTAATAAAAAAACTTTAAATAAATTAAACCAATGAATAATAGAATAATTATTACAGGCTCAGTTGGTTTTATTGGGGCTGCTCTTTGTATAAAGCTTCTCGAAAGAGGGAATAATATTGTAGGTATTGATAACCATAATGACTATTATGATCCAAATATTAAAGAAGCACGTCTTGAAAGATTAAAAAAATATCAAAATTATCAACATTATAAAATAGATCTTTGTGACAAAAAAAATTTGGAAGACATATTTAAAAAACATAAACCTCAAAAAGTTATTAATCTTGCCGCACAAGCTGGTGTGCGTTATTCCATTGAAAATCCACTTGCTTATATTAATAGTAATATTGTAGGATTTGCTCATATTTTAGAAAACTGTCGTCATCATAAAATTGATCATCTAATTTATGCGAGCAGTTCGAGTGTCTATGGTGCTAATACTAAAACACCTTTCTCTGAACATGATAACGTTAATCATCCTTTATCTGTTTATGCTGCTTCAAAGAAATCTAATGAGTTGATGGCACACGCATATAGCCATCTTTATCAGTTACCAACCACAGGTCTTAGGTTTTTTACTGTTTATGGACCTTGGGGAAGACCAGATATGGCTTTGTTTAAATTTACAAAAAATATTTTAGAGGAAAAGCCTATTGATGTATTTAACAATGGAAAACACACTAGAGATTTTACTTATATTGATGATGTAGTTGAAGGAATTATAAAAACACTTGATAATACAGCAATTAGTAAAATGGATTGGAATAGCAATCAACCAGATCAAGCTACTAGTAAATCACCGTGGCGAATCTACAATATTGGAAACAACAACCCAACAAAGCTTATGGATTATATTGATGCTTTAGAAAAAGCTTTAGGAAAAAAAGCAAAAATAAATTTCTTACCATTACAGCCAGGAGATGTACTTGAAACTTATGCTAATGTGGATGATATGGAAGAAAAATTTGATTATAAACCCTCCACACCAGTAATCAAAGGAGTAACAAATTTTGTTAAGTGGTATAAAGACTATTTTGATATATAAAAAATATAAGTCTTAATTATAAAATGAATTTACAATATTTTTTACTAAAATTGATTAATTAATGCCTGATCTACTTGGCTTTGCTGCAATTGCACTTGTATCCTTGTTAACTTTGTTTGTAGGATTGCTTCGATCTAATATCTCCAAAATTCTTTTTGTAGCCTTGATTGTACGTGTTTTAGCTATGTTAATTGGTCATTATTTAGTTGCTCTGCCAGATAGCACTGCAGATGCAGTCTCATTTGAAAGAGAAGCGTGGTCGTTAGCTCAAGGTGGTTTTTTTTATGTAATAGATAATTATACTGGTCCAGATGCTAAATTTATTTCCTGGTTAATTGCAATTCCCTACTCCTTGTTTGGTCGAAGTATGTTGATGGCTCAGTCTATAAGTTTGTTTTTTGGGATGGGTTGTGTTTTTTTAGGATGGAAACTTGCAAAAATAATTTGGGACAAACAGATTGCAAATAAAGTTGGTTGGGTAATAGCCTTATTTCCTTCATTAATCTTATACTCGGTTTTAGTTATGAGAGAGACATATATAGTCTTTTTTATCATGTTAGCTTTATATGGTGTGGTTACTTGGATTAAAAATGATAATTATAGATCATTTGTTTTAGCAATTTTAGGTTTTCTGGGAGCAACCTTTTTTCATGGAGCCATGCTGGTAGGTGCCATAACTTTTATATTTATTATTGGTATAATTAGTTTCAGTAAATTATTTAAATCATTAATGTATAATCGCATTAATTTAAAAATTTTTATATTTTTTTTAATATTCACAATTATCTCATCATTTTACATATCAGGAAAAATTTCTGTTGGATATTTAGGTACTTTCAAAAACACAACCGACATAAGTTATCTTTTAAAAAGATCAGATGGTGCTACAAGAGGTGGAGCATCCTTTCCAGATTGGACAAAGCCCAAATCTTTTACTGAGTTGATATATAAAGGTCCTATAAGAAGTTTATATTTTGTTTTTTCGCCATTTCCATGGGATGTTAAAAAACCTGCTCATTTAATAGGTGTGTTTGATTCTCTTTTATATATGTACTTAACTTTTTTAATTTTCCAAAATAGAAAAATTATCTGGAAAGACCCTGCTTTGAGAGCTATTTTAATAATATTATTATCTTATATTGTTGTATTTGGAGTTGGAGTTGGAAATTTTGGCACGGGAATTAGACATAGATCAAAGTTTGTTATTATGTTTATATTATTAGCAGCACCTTTAATAAATAGATTAATTTTTATAAAAAAAACCAAAAAAAATATAAGTAATTTCTAGACTATTAAAAACTTAATCATTATAAATTTCATATTTAAGTGTTATCAGTTTTAATAGTTTACAACCAATTTTATGAAAATCACACATATTATAAATAGTTTAAAAAAAGGAGGTGCTGAAGGAAATTTGTACCGCTTATGTAAATTTCATAAAAAAAAATATAAAAATAAAATTGATATTACAATTATAACTTTAATTGATAATGGATTTTATGAGGCTGAACTAAAAAAAAATGGTATAAAAATTTTTTCATTGGAGATTAATAAAAAAATTAAATTTTTTGATTTTATAAAAAAGATATTAAAATTACGTAAATTTATTAAAAAACAAAATCCATATATTATTCAAAGTTGGATGTATCACTCAAATTTCATTACATTATTTTTTCCAAGGATATTTTATAATAAAATATTTTGGAATATTCGTCATTCAGAGCTAAATACTAAAATTTCAAAGAAAATGACAATTCTCTTATCAATAATTTGTGGTCTATTTTCAAAAGCCATTCCTAAGAAAATCATTTATTGTTCAGAAAAAAGTATAGAATTTCATGAAAATGTACATTTTTATTCAAAAAATAAAACTACGCTTATCTATAATGGGTTTAGTGATAAAACCTATTATTCATCAAAGTATTTATGCTCAAATTTTAGAAAAAAAAATAAAATAAAAAGATCTGACATTATTTTAGGTTTTGCTGGCAGATATGCTAAACAAAAAAATATTACTTCTTTATTATTAGCATTTTCAAAAATAAAGAAAAATTATAAGAATGTATATTTGTATATGGCTGGAAAACATATAAATCATCAAAATAAAGAGTTAACCAATCATGTTTTTAATTTAAAAATTAAAGATAGAGTATTTTTTTTAAATGAGAAAAAAAATTTATTAGAATTTTATAATGGTATAGATATGCTAATTTTAAGTTCTCATTCTGAGTCATTTCCAAATGTAGTGGCAGAAGCTATGCTCTGCTCAACCCCAGTATTGTCAAGTAATGCTGGTTGTTCAAAAAAAATTATTAAAGATTGTGGATTTA
>Ga0209335_10001907_pt1 | contig 23148 bp, 17 predicted proteins | sample COG_09_FD_184753 | JGI IMG/M metagenome (GOLD analysis project Ga0209335, IMG submission 184753) | Pelagic Microbial community sample from North Sea - COGITO 998_met_09 (SPAdes) (version 2) | ecosystem: Environmental > Aquatic > Marine > Neritic zone/Coastal water | place: Helgoland, sampling...
AAAAAAATGGTGATGGTGGCGTCCAACTCCGGCGTGATCGGCAAAGGCAACGCGTTGGAAACGATAAGCAAAGAAGTGACGCAACTTTCCGGCCGAGGCGGTCTGACCGGTTTGTCTGTGATTTGGGGCATCGTGACGGTCGCGCAAATCGTCTCCATGCGTTCGAAAGAAGAAGAAGAGAGCAGTACTACGAATAATAATAATAATAATAGTTTTAATTTAATGCCGCAAGAAAACGTCGCGGCGTGGGCGTGCACGTTCAGCGCACTCGCGGGTATTTGCGCGTTGGTGTATGCGATTCAGTTGGCGAAGTCTGTGCTCGCGCAACCGGCGGGGAACGCGCGAATGCAAGAGATCGCTTCGGCTATTCAGGAAGGATCGAGAGCGTTTCTCGCGACGGAGTATAAATGGCTGTCGGTGTTTTGTGCGGTGACGTTTTTGTTCGTCTCGGTGGGGATTTCGTTTGCAACGGGGGTGTGCTTTGTTTTTGGAGCTGGGTTGAGCGCGGCGACGGGGTGGATGGGGATGAGCATCGCCGTTCGAGGGAACGTGAGAACGGCGGCGGCGGCGGTGCACGGATTGGATCCGGCGTTGCGGGTGGCGTTTAACACCGGGACGGTTATGGGGATGTTAGTGGTCTCTTTTGGTATTTTGGGGTTAGCTGTGGCGTTTATTTTCTTCGAATACACGCAGAATAGCGCGCAAGAGGCGTTGACGACTTTGGCTGGGTTTGGGTTCGGCGCGAGTTCAATCGCGCTGTTCGCGAGAGTCGGCGGGGGGATTTATACGAAAGCCGCCGACGTTGGGGCGGATTTAGTTGGTAAAGTGGAAGCGGGGATTCCGGAAGACGATCCCAGAAACCCGGCGACGATTGCGGATAACGTCGGGGATAACGTCGGGGACGTCGCCGGTATGGGCGCGGATCTGTTCGAGTCGTACGTCGGGTCGATCATCGCCGCGGCAACGTTAGGGTTAGAAATTCACGGCCAACGAGGGGTTGCGTTGCCGTTTTATATCGCCGGTGGGGGCATTTTCTGCGCGATTATTGGTACGTTGTTCGTGAGAACGCAAGAAGGCGCGAGCCAAGAGCAGTTATTGACGGCGATGCGCAACGGAACGATTTCCGCGAGTTTGTGCGTGTTGATGTTCTGCGGGTTCGTGATTCCGGCGATTGGGATCGCGACGCCTTTGAAAGTCTATTTTACCGTTTTCACTGGGCTGTTGTCGGGTGTTTTGATTGGCGCTGCGACGGAGTATTCCACGTCGCACGCGTTTTGGCCGACGAGAAGTATCGCCGCGGCGGCGGAGACGGGGCCCGCGACGGTTTTGATTCAAGGTTTGGCCGTCGGTATGTTTTCCACGGCGCCGCCGATTGTGATTATTGTGATAGCGATTGTTGTTTCTATGTCCTTGACGGGTGTGTTTGGCGTCGCGATTGCCGCGGTTGGGATGTTGTCCACGTTGGGCGTCACGTTAGCCACGGACGCGTACGGACCGGTGGCGGATAACGCCGGCGGCATCGCGGAAATGGCGGAGATGCCGCCTGAAATCAGAGACCGAACGGACGCTTTAGATGGTTTAGGAAACACCACCGCGGCAACTGGTAAAGGGTTTGCCATTGGGTCCGCGGTGTTGACCTCTTTGGCGTTGTTGACGGCATTTCAAAAAGCCGTTTCGGTGAAAGGCACGGATTTGTCCGTCGATATCATCGCCAACGCGAAAGTCATGCCAGGTTTGTTAATCGGCGGGGTCTTGCCGTTCGTATTTTCTGGGTTCACCATGTTAGCGGTCGGTCGATCCGCGGGGTCGATCATCGAAGAAGTTCGAAGACAGTTCCGCAACGGCATCTTGGAAGGTTTGGTGAAACCGGATTACGCCGCGTGCGTCGACATCGCGACGAGAGCGAGTTTGAAAGAAATGGTCGCTCCGGGCGTGATGGCGGTGATTGTGCCAATCATGGTTGGTATTTTTATGGGACCGGAAGCGTTGGCGGGCGTTTTGACGGGAAGTATCGTCTCTGGATCGACGATGGCGATTATGATGGCCAACGCCGGCGGCGCGTGGGACAACTGCAAAAAGTACGTCGAGGCGGGCGCGCACGGCGGGAAAGGCTCGGAGTGCCATAAAGCGGCAGTAGTTGGCGATACGGTTGGTGACCCGTTCAAAGATACCAGCGGGCCGAGTTTGAACATCTTGATCAAGTTGATGAGCGTCATCGCTTTAGTCATGGCACCGTTGTTGAAAAGAATGTGGATTGAGAACATCTTATAATATTTTAAACGACTTCTCTTGTGACTTGTGACGAGCGAGGACTGATTATGATAAACGTGTGTGTGTGAGAGAGATAGGAAGGGAGAAAGACAACTAATACTAACCAAGGTACCAGGTACCTGGAGGTACTCAGATACTAATAATACACCTACTACTCGTTTTTCTTTGAAATGCTACTACTGTTGTTTATTCCTCCATCTCCTCGTCGTCCTCGTCTTGATCGTACATTTCGAATCCTCCTTCCCTGTTATTCAAATCTCTCAAATCGATCGGGTTATCGTCGTACTCATCGTGCGGCACGTATCGAGGTAATTTTACCGCAGCGATATCGATCAAACACAACTCTAACATTTCTTGAGAGAACTCGCACAATGGGTTTAAACCCAGCGCTTTGTGGTAACTCGCCACCGCGTTTTCTAAACTCGTCACGTCCAGAAAATTCGCTTTCATTTGGTACGCGAAACCTAGCGCGCTGTGCGTGGACGAGATATTCGGCCGCAACGCGATGGCTTGTTCGTAACACGCGATGGATTCTTCGAATCGTTTCAGTTTTCGCAAACAATGCGCCAGATTCACGACGCACGGCTCCCAACGCTCCAACTTTTGCGAGCTCAATCGAGAGGCTAACGCGACGACGTCGTGTTCTTCCGATTTGACCGTGGCATGTTGCGGCGACGGACTCGTGCTAATGCTCGTGCTAGATCCTCCTCCAGTGGCTAGCCACAGCGCGTCTCTCAAAAACTGCTCGGCTTCTAAATATTCTTTTCGTTTGTACGCGGAAACGCCCAACTCGTTTTGGACCAAAGCGTCCGTCGGATTCAATTCCGCCGCTTTTTCGAAGAAGCTTCGCGCAAAGGAAGCGTTGTTCGAACCGCGACTGTATTCCATCCCGGCGCACAAAACGGGAACGTGCATACCTGGAAACAATCTCGAGGCAGTTCGATACGCCGCGACGGCTTGGTCGGATTCGTCTTGCATGGCGAAAGCGTGGCCGAACGCGATCCACGCCGGCGCGAACGCTTGGTCTGCAACTGTCGATTTCCCGAAATACCGTCTGGCGTCGTCGAATCGCTTCGCGACGAGGTAATAACATCCGACCGCGTACCAAGAAATCGCGTGTTTGGGATACAAAGCGGTTAAATCGTGCGCAATCTTGTACAAATCGTTCGATTTCTTCAAATCCACCGCCGAGGCGAGGTACGCCGGCAACGATTCCACGTCGAATCTCGACGGCGCGGACGATTTAGCGGCTATTCTTTGCATCTCTTCGAAACACTTGCGCGTTTCGCCTCTGTTGTAAAGCCATTCGGCGCGTTTCGCACGCAGAAAAGGCGCGTCACGCAAGATTTCGAGCTCTGGAGAGGAAAAGGACGTCGTCGTCCCCGTCGTGACTCCCGAGACCGGCGTCGATTGATTGTGTTGTTGCGATTGCATCTGCGTCTTCTTCCTCGGGCTCCTCCTGGACGGCGAAAGCGTCTTTGCCGGACTTCCTTTCACTGGCGGCGTCGCTGCGCTTCTGAGCCTATCTCCTCTTCTTCCTCCTCCTCCTCTCGTAGAAAAAGTATTCGTCGAATCTCTCAACGCCGCGCCAAAATCGTCCTCTTCGAACCGTCCCGCAATCGCGTCGTACATCGCTCGCATCCACTCGTCCCCTTCCTCGAATCGCAAACTCTGCACCACCTCTTTCTCTTTCTTCATCGGCAGCGCGTGCGATTTCGTCAACGCTTCGTAACTATCGTACAACATCGGATCTAAGATGAGAGAGATTTGGAACCATCTCGCGCTCGCGTTTCGAGCGTCCAACTGGTCGTGCACCTTCCCGCGAACGTGTGCCGATATAGCTCTTAACTGGTCCAGTCCGTCGTCCTGTTTCATCGCCACTAAATCTCTGCCATCCTCGTCGTCTCCGTTAAGAACGCTGTTGTTATTATTATACACCGAGGGCGTCCCCACGTGGTTCGCTCCGACCACGTCCCCGGTAAACGCGTGATTCGACGACTGCCCTCCGAAATCCACCAAACCGTCCAACTCGCACATTTTCAAGCACTCCTCGAATTTCCTCGATTTATACAAGCACCGACTGGCTAACACGCTCATCTCTCCGAACTCGTCTAAATAGTTTTCCTCTTCTTTGTTTCCTCCTCTTTCTCCTTTCTTCTTCTTCATGATTTCCATCGCTCGCGCGTGTTGCCCGTCCTCGTGGAGAATGGACGCGAACGCGTACACGTCCGATTTCTTTTCCCGTTCGAACGTCGTCAAAGTCGTCGTCGCAAAATCGTGCGTTTCTTCTTCATCTTCGTTCTTCATCTTCATCTTTTTCTTCTTCTTCTTCTTCACGACGAACTTGACTAACGCGCTGCTCATGACGCAACAATTTTCCGCGAAAAAGAGCGCGGAAGATCTCAACCCGTGCTTGTTTTCTCGCGCGGCATCTCGTCGCGAGCGAAGTTTTGATAACGTCTGTTGGAGTGTTGGTACGTATCTCTCGTCGTCGTCGTCGAATTCCTCCTCCTCGTCCTCGAACGCTCCGTCGTCCATCATCTCGTCTCTCTCTCTCTTCTTTTTGTGCTGCGCTTTCTCATGAAACTTTTTGAATTTTCTTTGCTTTAGCATTTAGGGTTGCATACAAACCCTAAAACACAGAAGAGCTCAAAAACCCTCCTTCTCGCCTCTCAGACATCATCTCCTCCACAAAACACAACGCCAGCCTTCGTTCGCTAAAAGGCATAGAGACTTTACACACGCTTTAATAAGAAGAAGAAGTCTTGTTGAACAAAAACGTAGAAGAAGAAGAACAAATATGTTAATTTCCAAAGCGAACAGAAACGAGGTGTACAAGTACCTCTTTAAAGGTAACATATATCTCTCTCTCATCATTCATCAACTTTGGCCCTAAAATGGATCAAAATTCCAATAAACCTTTTATTATAACTCTCTCTCTCTCTTTGATGATGTGTGCTGACTTTTGCTCTCGTTCTCTCTTAATCTCTTTCTGCGATGTTTAAACAGAGGGCGTCGTCTACGCGAAGAAAGATTACTCTTTGCCGCAACACCCGGACATTCCGGTGCCGAATTTGCAAGTCATCAAGCTCATGCAATCGTTCAAGAGTAAAGAGTACGTCAAGGAAATCTTCTCGTGGCAGTACTATTACTATTACTTGACCAACGAAGGCATCGAGTACTTGAGAGAGTACCTGAACTTAGGGCCGGACGTCGTTCCGGACACGTTGAAGAAGTCCGCGAGACCGGCTGGGGAAAGACCGGGCGCCGACGCCGGCCGCGGCGGCGGCGGCCGCGGCGGCTTCGGCGGCCGCGGCGGCGGCCGAGGCGGGGACCGCGAAGGCTACCGCTCGGAGAGACCGGCGTTCGGTAGAGGCGGGTAAACATTATCATTCGGTTTTACATTTTCGATGATACCATTGGTTAAAAGCAGTAGTATTAGGGAAAGTATTATTCATAGTTTGTTATAAAATCCTTGTCTTGATTTTAAGAAAAAATTGAAATGGTTGAATACAACAACATTTATGCTTCTTTCGCGCGCGGCGCTCGTATTCTTATACCTACGTGTAGAATGTGTATGCAAACGTGGTGCACTTCTTTAAATCGTTGCAATGGCAGACGCGTCGACGTCTGCAAACTTCTTCTCCTCGAACCATTTCACGATTTGCTCGGCGTATTTTTTCACGCCGCCTTCCTCGTCGCTTTCAATGTTCAACACCATCACCGGGTCGTGTAACGACGAACGCAAGAGGAACCACCCTTTGGCTTCACTTTCGGCTCGGATGCCTTCAAAGTTTTCCTTCGCGCAGACAAAATTCGGTTCGAAATACCCGCTTTCGATCGCTTGCTTAAACTGTTCGATGACGTCTGAACCAACTTTTTTAAACTCTGGGTTTGCTATTTTCAATCGAACCTCCGAGGACTCCAACGGTTCTTTCAAACTCTCTAAAATCTCGCCAATACCACCACCGCCTGCATTCTTCCTCTTCACCGCCTCGATGATTATCTTCACCGCTAAATACGCGCCGTCGTCCAAGTTGTAGTTTTCTTTCATCGCGCCGTGGCCGGAAGTTTCAATCATTAAAGGCGCGTTGATACCTTTCGAATTCAACTCGATGCCTTTGTTGATTACGTTTTTATACCCTCGCATGTACCGCAAGTGTATCCCACCTTTACTTTCGATGAATGTTTTCAACCCGGAAGAGGTGACTGAATCCGTCACAATCGTGCTTCCCGGTTCTTTTTGCAAAGCGATGTGCGATAACACCGCAATCAACTTATTCCGGTTGATTTCCTTCCCGAACGAATCAATCACCGCAGATCGATCGACGTCGGTATCGAAAACAATCCCTAAATCCGCTTTACTCGCCAAAACCGCTTTCGTCGCGGATTCCATCGCCTCTTTCTCCTCCGGGTTCGGCGCGTGGTTCGGAAACATCCCGTCCGGATCTAAAAACTGAGACCCGGTACAGTCCGCCCCTAACGGTTCTAAAACTTTCGTCGCGAAAAACCCACCGCTTCCGTTCCCAGCGTCCACGACAATCTTAAACCCTTTTAACGGTTCGTTCGTCCCATCGTTAATCCCTTTGATAATTTTGTCTCTCAAAATCGAACTGTATTTGTCGATGTACGGTCTCGATTCGATCTTCGCCTCTCCGCCTTTCGCCATCTCCTTCTCCGCTTCGGCGATATATTCAGCCGCTCTTTCGCACATAAACCCAACATCTTTCTTATCCAGCCCTCCATCTTTGGTAAAAAACTTAATCCCGTTCCTATTAAACGGTAAATGACTCGCCGTGAGCATCACGCACCCTTCGTACGCCGGCCCGAGCTCGCGGTTGCTCACCGTGGCGAAGAAACACGCCGGCGTCGTCGATAACTCGCAATCAATCGCAACGCCGCCTTTAAATTGTACGCCACGCGCGAACGCATCTTTCAACGACGGTCCGGACAATCGCGGGTCTCGGCCGATGCCAACCGTACACATTGGATTATTGGTACATTTTTCTGTCTCTCTCAACCAATCCACAAAGGCACAGCCTAAGCAAAACACCGATTCTGGCGTGATGGTAATCGGTTCGTTTTCCACGCCCGCTAACGCGACCCCTCGGACGTCGGATCCGTTTTGTAATCGCTTTAACGACTCTGGGGTGGTTTTTGGCATCTCGGAGGAAGAAGACAAAGCGGAAAAGGAGGAGGATGGCCGTCGTTTTCGTCGGTAAAATTCCGTTATAAAGTGGCGGCCGATTCGTTGATGATGATGTCTTCTTCGTTGTTCAAAGACGCGAAAAGGCGTCGTTTCCGTCGTCTTCTGTGGACAAAAAGCGAAGGCGGCGGCGCGCATTTACTCGATCTGAGGAGTAAGAGTAGTCGTTCTGGAGTAGGAGTAGATGTATAGGAGGAGCAGGAGTGGAGAAAAAAGTGAGCAATTCAGAGAAAAATATCATGTGTGTTGACTCACGAGAGAAAAGAAGAAGTCAATGTACTTTTGCGTTGTTGTGCGTGAAAATGTCTTTTCGGTCTCTGATTTTACAACTCTACTCTCTTCTTCTCTCCTCTCTTCTTCTTCTTAATATTCTGTGTCTCATTCTTCGACGATGGTTCTCATCTTTGATCTCTTTGGCGGCGTCGCTTTCTTACTATTTCTTCTCTTGGCCGGCGGCTCCAACGAGGCGGCTCGCTCTTCGTCGCTGTTGGTCCGGTCCGAGAGCTTTTTTTTAGTCGTCGTCGGTTTCTTTGAATGCTGCTGGTGCTGCTGCCTGTCGTCGTCTTCGATGATGGACTGGATCGTGAATCCGCCGTCGTCGTCGTCGTCGTTTCCGGCGGCGCGTTTTTGTTTCGGTGTTTTATTCTTGGTCGGCGAGACGAGCTTTCCCGTTCCCATAAGCTCTTCTTGCGTCGCTTCTTTTCTGTGCGGCATGATCCCGGGTTTATTCTTCCTCTGTTTGCACAACTCTTTCCAGCCTTGCACGTCTATCGCCATCACGTGCGCCGCTCTTTCCTCTTTCTCCGTTTTCTCTTGTTCCTCGCTCGTATTTCTTCTCACCATCGACGGTTTGCCTTGCTCGCTTCTAATCGACACTTGTCCTTGCGAGACTAGAAACGACAACGTGAAGACGTTTTCTATAAACTGCGCGAACGATTGTCCGTTGAACACCAAGTCGACGACTGGGCATTCGTTATTAGGAAACTTGTTCAACTCTTTGACCATTTTTTGCATAATCTTTGCGGTGGTCTTCTCGTGGTCGTTCTTCGTCGATTCTAACTCCTCCGGTCTCGCCAACTCGCCGAGAGGGACTCTTTGTTGTCGTTGGGTCATTTTCCGTTCTTTAATTTCCGTGTTCATGACGCCGTTCCTGTTTTAAGTACATGTGTTTGTGTGTGTGTTTAAGTTGTTAAAAGAAGGAAAGAAGGTGAGCGTGTGCGTGAACAAACAGAAAGGCGATGAAACTACGCGCATCTCGCGCAAACGAAGAAGACAAAGAAGACACAAAGAAGAACGAGAACACACTACTCACATAAAATCCAACGTCTCCACCTCGAAGTAATATTTACTGGCAAAATCTCCCAGCTCTGCCCAATCCATGGCCCCGTGGCTGACGAATTCCGCGTCGTCTTCGGCTAACGTCTGTTCGTTTGGAACTCTCCCTCGCATGAACAAACTCGTCAATCCGTTCACCACTTGCCTGACCGTAAATCGACTTCGTCCGTTTTGGTTCAAATCTTTACTCATATCTACCCCGATGCTGGCGAGACGACTGACGTTTTTCAAATCCATCTCTTGCTCTCGCGTTCTCATGCCTCCGATGTTTGCGAGGCGGTAATTCTCGTCGACTTTCTCGGCCATCACGGCGAGTTTCCGAGAGCCGCTTTGTCGCATCTCTTCCCGGTGGAGCTCGATGTCGGTTTCCATCATTCGCAATTTCGTTCGCGCTTCCCTTCGCGAGATTTGAGTCGATTTTGCTTTAGCTGCTGATACTGGCGGATCAGCGGGAGGGTGATCTGGCAGTGATGGATCCACCATCATCGCGAGTTCGTTTTCTTCTTCTTCTTCTTCTTCGAGGAATAAAACGGGCGGGAGATGTATGCGACGAGATGCGTTAAAAGCGTGTTCTCGTGTTTCTTCGTTTTGTGCGGATTTTGAAAAAGAGGAAAAAATTCAAAAAAAGGCTGCTTTTTTGCTGATTGCTCATAGAGCTGCTACGTTGCTAAACATCCGCTAATAGGTATCATCATCTGTTCTCTACTTTTCTCTCTCTCTCTCTCTCTCTTCTATATATTATTTAGTACAAATGATGCGTGCAACACGCCGGGTTCGTTGAAAACAACACTTTCGTCGATCGTCGTCAAAGTCACCAAAAGCTTTCGCGACCGTATTTCTTGTGCGCGCGGACTTTTCTGGCCAACTCTTTCACGGTGGAGTAATACGCGTCGCCGATTTCCGCCGGTCGCTGGTAGGTGAATTGTTTCCAGATTTTGTCCATGTATCGACGACGCCGTTCGCGCTCTTCCTCTGGCATGTCTCTCATGGTTTCTAGAATGTCTGAGACGTCCTTTTCTGGAATTTTCAACGCGAATTCGCTGTAGTTGATTTCGGATTCGAACGGGAATTCGATGTTATCGGCGATGATAATCGGGATGCATCGAGTCATCACGGCTTGGTAGAAACGGAGCGTCCAAGGGGTCCAACCTAATGGGTTCAAGCAAAACACAGATTCCGTCATTTCGCGGACGTAACAGTCCCGGTCGCAATCTTTGATTTTGGTATCGTAGATGACGTCGGTGGCGTTTTGGAAGATTTTTTTCAGTTTCGGGCGCAAACCTTTACTGTACGCGAACCCAGCCGGGTGGTCGATGGTGCCGCGGAACATGGCTAATATTTTCCGCTTCGGAGGATTTGTCACCAACTCGTTTCGATGTTCTTCCAAATACATTCGTTTGTCGTACTCTAAACCCGGGATGACGATATCTTTCCACGTGTCAAACTGAGGTAACGTCCGATCGCCTTCCGGCGTTAAATAAATCGAGTGCGGTATTTCCTTTTGCCAATCTCGAAAAATCGTCGGTCCTCTCGCCCCGGCAAAGACGAAAATATGATCTCTTCCGTCCGTGCGATTGAAATACGGCAATTTTCCTTTCACGTGCGATAAAACTTCCAAAAAATACTCGTTCGTTTCCTCCATCGCTTGCCCTTGGTTCTCGTGTCTCAACATCTCTCTCGACCACAAGAAACACTCGCCGTATTGCGGCACGAAGAACAAATCCGCCTCCTCTGGATTCATCGTCCGGACGCCATTTTTATCGTCCCTAAAGTTTCTATGGAACCAAATTTCCGTTCCGTACTGGTCGCGTTCGCATCGTCCGTACCTCTTCGCTAACTCGCTCGTCAATTGTTTCGGCACGTCGTAGACGAACACCTTCGGAAACGAAGACGACTCTTCTTCCTCAATCACGTTCGCACGTTTCGGACAGTTCACGTTCGTCCCATCTTCGTTGCATAAATTCACCTGCTTGCTCATTTTCTTATAACTCAAACTCTTCCCGGATACAGAAGACATCCCGAACCCGCTCGAATCCTCCCCGGCGAATTCGTCCAACGACCCGGAATTTTTATCGTTCGCATCCAACGCTCGCAACAACGCGTCTCTCTCTCGCATCAACTTTATAGCTTTCAACTCCGCATCGTGCGATAAAATATCCAACTTCACCGCGTAATTCACCGCTTTCTTCGAGTCCTCGTCTTCGTACGCGCCGCCGTGTTGGTTTTGGATCTGTTTCATCAGTTTTTGCGCGTCGATTTTCCGAGCGAAATTCTCAACATCTTCCCCGAAGCCGGCGTTTCTGTTGTCGTCGTCGATGGTACTCGTGTTCGTCGTCAGCGCCAAGAGGAGCAAGAACACGGACGCGAGGAACGCTTGAAAAAACAAGTGCTTATTATTACTGTTCGTTAGGGTCGACAATGTTCTTCTCTTCTCGTCCAAGCGAGAGGAAGAGAAGAGCGGGGGTGAACCCATGTTCGTAGTGTGAGGAGTTTTTAAGAGCAGCGGTTCAAAAACGCTCTCATGAAAAACGCTTGGAAACGCGATAACAGCAGTATTAATATTAATCGGTGGTTTATTCTCGTAGGATGTTGTAGTATACACGCTGTCTAAAACTAGTTTTTCTATATGTGTTGTTGTTGTCGCTACTCGCGCGCGCGTTTCTCGAGCGTTTCTTATTAAAATCAGTCGCTGTCGTCGTCGCCGCCGTCGGAGGCGGAAACGACGTCAAAATCGAACGCGTCGTCGTCGTCGAAATCGTCTTCACCTTCGTCTTCCTCAAAATCTAAGCTTAACTGTTGCTGTTTTTCTTTTTGTTTATCTGGTTGCTTCTCCGCGGCGGCGCGCTTCGAAGGCGAAGCTTCGCCAGGGGCGTTCGGAGCAGCTTTCGTTGTGAGAAACGCCAACGGGTCGCCGGGTTTCCACCCTACCGGGGGTTTCGGCACGCCAGCCGGCCACGCAGCGCCCGGTTTCCATTGCACGAGTCTTCGTATCAGCTCTTCCTTCGGTAACTTGGCCATCTCTTCGATTTCTTTTTGTCTCTTCGTCGTCTCTTCCTCTCGCTGTCGCTTCCTTTGCAAAGCTTGCTCGTGCACCAATTTCTCCTCGTGTCTTTTCTTCATCTGCGAGACGAGAAAATGTTCCTCCTGAGGTGCCGGTGGGAGTTGTCCGCACAGTTGACTCACCCCTGGTTGATAATTCAGCGGCGCGGACGTGGTGTACGCGACGCGTCTCGCGTATTCTAACAGAGTCTCCACGTTTACTCCGGTGTCTTTGTTCGGGAATTCGATGTGTGATTTTAAGATTCTGTGGTGGCAAAAGTCGATGGCGGTTTGGATTTTCCCGGCGGTTTGACGCAATTTAAGAAGCGCTTCTTTAGCGTGAACATCATTCTCATCGCTTTTTGGTGGTGGTGGTGGTGGTGGTTCCGTCGATTTCGATCGCGATCGTTTCCTCGCTTTTGTTGTTGTTGCTGCCATAGTACTAAACAGTCTCAATACTAGTGTTTTTAGGTGCGTTCGTTTCTTACGACAAGAGTTTTTTCTTCTTTTTTGCAAAAAAGTTGAACTGATTTTGGGCTGCTTTTTCACTTTTTTTTTATTTTCCTCGACCAAGCTGTCGACGAGTTTTTCTTCTTTTGATGTTGTTTGAGATTTTTTCGTGAGCTCTTTTACGACACGTCAGAAAAAATTTTCAACTAATCAATTACTACAATACAACAATGGCATCTTCTTTAACCTTCTCCGCGTCTGTCGGACAACAACAAAAAGTCTTCTCCGTGAAGAAGAACGCGAGCAGCAAAAAGAGAGTTTCGGTCCAAACCAAAGCCGCTTCCTTCGTGCGTTTTTGTTACGTTACGTTCTCTCTTTTTTTATGTTTATGTAATCTTTCTCATTTTTCTGATCTTTTTTACTTCTTCTTCTTATCCGCTAATCTTTTTAATCTGTCGACTCGTATCACTACAAACAGGAAGAAGCGTGCAAAGCGAACGGATGCGCGGCACTCGCAGCCGCGGTCGCCAGCGAAGGCTTAACCGCCGCTTTATCCGAAGGCAGTTTTACGGTCTTCGCGCCGAACGATGCCGCCATGGCTGCGTACAGTTTGCCAGAAGGGAAAGCGCTCGGAGATATCTTGAAATATCACTGCATCAAAGGGAAAATCATGTCCAAACACGTGACGAACTTCCCTTTAATCATGACTTTGGAAGGGAACAAAATCGCCATCGATTCCAAGACGTTTAAAACGGAAGGGAAGATTGAAGTCGGGATGCCGCCGCAAGGGACGCAAGGCTTGGCCGGGAGAGTTGATGGCGGGTTCATCGGCGCCATGGACATCGAATTCGATAACGGGATTATCCACGTCATCGACGGCGTCGCCACGCCGAAGCCGCCTTTGATTGGCCAAAACGGCGGGTACGTTGCCGGCACCGTACCGGGATCTGGCGAAGGCCGAACTGGTTTGGACACGAAAGTGTACACGAAGTAAGTCGTGAAATACGTATGTAATAAATTCTGCTTTGTCGCGTTGATGATTGAGATATCTCTCGTACATAATAAAGAAATAAATTAAAATGGAGTTGATATTGAGATATTAGTATGTAATGTTGTTCTTGTTGTTGTAAATGTTATGTTGTGATTATTTTGAGAAGATGATTTTATTACTTATTCTAACTTGGCGTCGCCTTCTAATCCTCTGACCGCGGCCATGCGTCGCAACGATTGCAGTCCGTATTTTATTTTCAACGCGAACCAATTCAACAAAAACAAAGCAATCGTCCCGGCGATCCACTTGGAAAACTTCAACCAATCCTCCACCGTATTCAATGCCCCCAACGAGAAAAAACCAGTCACTCTCAACGCTTTTCTCGCGTTATTCTGCATCGGCGTCAAAACTTTCACGTTCTTCACCACGTTCGATTCGCCTTTCGTCACCTCTCTCGTATCGCTCGCGAAATATTGAATCGTCGCCGGTTCCACCGTATACGTCCCCGCGTCTTTCACGTTATACACGTACGTCATCTCCTTCGTCTCCCCGACGTCTAAATTCGTCATCTTTTGTTCCAAACTCTCTTCGTTCACTTGCGTCCACTTCCCTTCGTTTCGTGTCTGTGGTGCTTTGACGACGACGTTTCGAGCGTTTGCCAAACCGGCGTTGGTGGCGGTGACCGAGACGGTCACGTTTTCGCCTTGGACGAACGCGCTCGAAGAGACCGTCTGTTGTTTGAAGAATACAAAGAAAAAGATGGTTAATAAAAGAAAAAAAGAGTTATCGTCATCTCTCGTTTCCTCGACGAAGGGTTCAGAGAAGAAAGAGATTCGTCGTTTACGTCGTCGTCGTTGGCGAAATTCGATCGCGGGGAAACGACGAGCGCACGAGTGGGAGATCACAAACACCGTCACAAAACCGTACCTGATGCAACAAAACGTGCGCGTTTTCCGAGGCGAACGCCGCGAGGACAGAAAAGGACGCCACGCAGACGCCAAAGAGTAACGTTTTCGTCGGCTTTGAAGAGGAGGACATGATGATGATTGATGTTTCTAAGCGCGTTTGTGTGTGTGTTTTAAATTTGTTTTTCGCGAGTGCGGAAATGAAGCAAAGGAGGAAAAATTGAAACGAAAAAGTACTGTACTCGTTAAGTCGTCCTCGCTGGTCGTCGAAAAGTAGACTACGATGATGCTAACGCTCAAATACTATATTTTATCAGAAACTTTTTCGTTTTATGTCTACGCGGACGTACCCGCCGTCGTAATTTAACCGCTCGCTCTTGGCGACTGAACTTTCCGTCGCGCGTAAATTTTCGCACTTACGAAAGTTTTCAATCAACTGGTCCAACATTTCGCGGTTGCGCACGGCGCCGAGGAGGCGACATCGCGCGTTTGGGGATGAAGAGAGACGTTTGTTTATGACTTTTGGGAGGAGAGTAGCGTGGTGGGATTCGTAGAGGCAATCGGAGCCGAGGATGATGTCGTACGTGTCTTCTTTCTCCAGAGCGAGGAAGGCGTCGGGCGGTTCTGTCTTCTCCGTGTTGGATGCGCCGTCGGCTCGCCAATCGAGCCACCGAACTTTTGTCGTCTTCTCTGACCCGTTCCTCTCCACGGACTCTGCTAACGCCTCCAGCAAAGGCGCTTCAAAATCCGACAACACGACCTCCTTGGCGCCTAACTTGGCCGCCGCGAAACCCACTAATCCAACCCCCGCGCCGAGTTCCAGCACCGTCTTATCTTTCACGTCGATTATAACACCGTCGTCGTCGTCGTCGTCATCTTTTGGTTCTCCCTCTTTATCGTCCAACTGCTCCGCCAACAACAGCGCCGCTTTCCACAACTTGCCCCCGACGCCGTTCGATAACTTGGTTTCCAATATCGACACTTCCACTCGTCCGTTTTTCATCGCGTACGTCTTCACATTCTTCTTCCTTTTCCGATGCGTTTCTATCGCTTCCAAGCTCTGTCGCAACAATTTTTGCACGCTGCTGCTGCTCGAAGTCTCTTTTTCTATTTCTATTTCTTCTTCGTCGTCGTCGATATTCGTCGTCAGAGACACTTTCGCCAGCGCCTCGCTCAATATTCTCTCCGCCTCGGCCACTTCCGCCTCCTCGCCGTACACCTCGTCCTCTTCCACGTGTTTCGTCAACTGCTCGATCGCGCTCCGAAATCTTTTATCATCATCATCCTTTGTTCTTCTTCTGTTTCTTCTCCCCTCCTCTTCCTCCTCCTTTTCCTCGTCGTCGTTACTCCTCTGTTGTTTCGTCTCTTCTTCGATGACATCTAACCACTCGCCGACTCGTTCCCCGGCGATTAGAGACGCGTACCAATCGCCCTCGTCCGCGAATTCGCCCTCAGAATCATCAGAATCTTCATCATCATCGTCAAAGTTTCTCATCTTCTCATTTAATAATGATACTGCCGCCGACGTGGAGAGAGAGAAAGAAAGAGAACAACGAAGAAATTGCACAAAGAGGTGGTTCTCTTTCTAACGAACTTCTTCCCAACAGACTCCAAGACCGACTGTCCATCGCAATAAATAATCGAAGGCAAGAAAAAGAAAAAAATATCTCTCTCTCTGCGAAAGAAATGTTTTCTGGCAAATTTCTGCTCTTCTTTTTCGTTCTTTTCTTGACCTTTTCTTTTCTGACTCGGGTGTTGTCTACCGATATTTGTGTTATTTTTGGTCCTCGCGTTGGGTTTGAAACGAGGCGATCCTCTCCATTATAATTCTCAATTCATAGTACTCTGTATATATACATATATGCGTTCGGTGAATAAAGCGTAAGACAGGTCTCGGGAGCACACTAAACGCCGCGTAATTCTTTCCTCCGTCTGTCTGTCTGTCTCGAGAAGATGTCGTCTTCGAATACTAATGGTAACGGTGAAAAGATTCAGTTGAAAAGAAAAAAGTCCAAACGGCCTCCTCCACCGAAAGTGCCACCGCCGATGCAATTCCAGGAGGAAGACGCGGACTTGAATATCGCAGGTGAACGCGAAGAAGCGCTGAACCCATTCACGAGCGTGGAAAGGGTGGTCGTTTCTGATGGTTCGAAAAAGAAGAAGGAACAACAACAACGAGTGAGAGGACAGTCGGACAAAAGTGTATCGTTCGACCAAAAAGCACCATCGTTTCAAAAGAGGAACCAAGACTTGGGCGGAGAGAACGACGTCAACGACGGGTATTTGTTCGTGAGATACGTATCCATGAAACCGAAGATAACGATTTGGAAATCGCTGGGGTTCTTGTTTTTAGAGATCGGGTTGGCGATTGCGTTCATATCCGGGTACACGATGATGGGGAAAGGCGTACACGTGTATGACTTTTTGAATAAAGACGCGCACTACGACGCCGCGTGGTACATCGGGGTGAGTTGTTTCGGAGTGTTTTTTCTTTTGTGGTTGCTCGACGCGGATGTTATTTTAAGGCACGAAAGGAAAAAGATGACGAAATTGAAGGAGACGCACGAGGACGACAGCAGTGACGACGAGAGCGGTGAAGGACGAGTCGGGACGCGCGTCGCCGGCGACGCGGCGGAAAAGAAGAGTACGAACAAAAACGATGACGAAAACGAAAAGAGCGAGAAATCACTCAACTCTTCCGGTTCTGGAAAGATGTTACCGCAGGCGAGAGAGGTGAACGAGAACGATTTGCTCGATGCCAGCGAAGATGTGAAGAAGGATTATAAATTGAAATCGATGGCTTTGAACTTGGTCATTTTGATTTGTGGCGTTGGTTTGTTCTGCGCGGCATTGTTAGCGTCTGGAAGGTACGTGACCGCACCGGTGGTTATTTACGTGTTGGTGAAGATTGGTTTCACCGCGGTGTACAAGAAGAGCTTTTGCAGAGGCATTTCTACGCGTTCCTTCATGGTTGCCGCATCGAGATGCTCGTTTTTGGCCGGTGCTTTGATCATCGGCGCTTGGTTCTTTTGGGTCTTCGCCATGGAGAACAATTGGGATAAACACAAGTACACGTTTCCGAACCGTGTTTTCGAGTGCGATTCAACCGCCGCGGATGGGACCGATTCCGGTTGCGTCAGCGTGTACATGATGTGGATGTTACCCGGGGCGACTGGGTTCCTCGAGTTTCTCTTCGGCGCGACGGCGAATTTTCTCTCCCGACCAGGTGGTGCAGTAAGAATGATTGCGGTTTTAATGATGATTTTTGGTCTGGGTACATACATTCAAGTGTCCATTTCTGGTGTGGAAATGGGCATCGCGGACGATATCATCCAGTTTGTCGTGCTGTTCGTCGGGATGTTTCTCATGCTCCTGTTCGCCGCTGCCGGGAGAAAGAAGATTTCCAAAATTATCAAAGACACCGGCGTGGAGACGAAAGTGGCCGCGGCAACGAACCATCCAATCATGAAAGGTTTCTTGTTATGCGCGATTGGCCCGGCGCTACCGGCCGCGTTGTTAATCTCCGCCGTTTCATCCGCCTGCAGGCGGATCGGTCTCACGTTTCGACCGAAAGTATTGGACCAGCAAATTCCGGAAAACGAAAGAGATGGTCTCATCACGCACGAATGCCGCGCGGTTTTGAAGTGGCTTTTCGATTCGCCAACAACGACTATCGTCTACGCCACCTGGATTGCGCTTGCCTACTTCATAATCTCGATCGGCGTAGGTAAAGGCGCGGTGATTTTCCTGGCGTGGTTGGTTTCCTATTTGAAAGCGCAAGAAGTTTGGATGGTGTTTCTTGTGTTCTTTGGCATTGGCGTCTTTATGTTCTTGCTCCCGCCGATCCCAGGTCCCCCAGTGTATTTGACCGGTGGTATCGTCATCGTCGGTGCTTTGGAAGAGTCCATGGGCTTCTGGCCGGGTGTTATGATTTGCGGCGCCATGTGTTGGTTCGTCAAACTGTTTTCGTGCATGTTGCAACAGAAAGCCATCGGCGAGCCTCTCGGTAACCGCGTCGCGGTTAGAGCCATGTGTGCGGTCAATACCCCTCAAATGCGCGCGATCAAAGTCATCTTGTTACAGAAAGGTTTACCTATTGATAAACTCGCGGTGTTGTGCGGCGGCCCGGATTGGCCAACCTCGGTCTTATGCGGCATCATCCGAGTCCCGTTACACGAAGCAATGTTAGGTACTGCCCCGGTGATTGTTTTATACTTGATGTACGTCGTCGTTTCTGGCGCTGTTCAGTTGAAAATCGGCGGGTGCGAAGCAGCGACGACGGTTTCCACCATACTCGCCGAAGACGACACTTCGAAAAACTACTGGCAACTCTTGAACGCCGTCATGCTCGCGCTCTCCGCCGTGAGCATGGGCGTCACCATGTTCATGTTCGCCTATTTCATGGATAAAGCTTTAATTAGTCGAAAAGATGAAATCGACGCCGTCCCAATCGACGTCGAAGTCGAAGAGTACGAGAAAACGCAAGAGGAATTGAAAGTAGCGTACAAAAAAGTCTCCGAGTGGGAGGTATTGCCGAAAGGCCAACGCGCGTTGTTATGTCTCGCGTGTATATTTTCCGTCGGTAGCGCCCAAGTAGCGACCGTTTTATCCACGGAATGCTTTAAAGAGTTTGGCGTGGCGTGCGAAGTAGCCGTGATGGATGTCGTCACTTTGTTTGGTTGGATCGTTTTGGGTGTGCACGCGGTTGGTTTTACTTTGATGATCGCGTATGGGAAGGTTCAAAAGAGAGCGGCGACGCGGTACCTCGAGAGCGGGTTGAGTAAAGAGAGCGCTTAGACGAATAAGGCTAGAAGGTGCCCACCTTACCGATGATAGTATATATTTTATGATTTGAAAGTGAGTGAGAGAGAGAGAGAGAGAGAGAGAGAGAGAGAGAGAGAGAAGAGAAAAGAGAATGCCTTGTATTTAAAAGAGAGAGAAACTACTACTACGTGTACTCCGTTTGAGATTTTCATTTTTCAAATTCAGTTTGAAACACCATCCCCTGACAAATTTTCTGAGTGCGTCACACGAAACACTTCACTTAAAAAGAGCAACAAAAGAAATCGGACCCCATGTCCCTCCCCTCCTCCACAGTTTCCTCTCTTCTCCAAATCCTCTCCCAACCCGCGCTCATCTTCCTCAGCGTGTGGTATTACTCGTTCCGAGCGTTGGTTGGAATTCCCATAACGCTTTTTTGGCAGCTCCTTTTGTCTATCCATTCTCTCGGTTCAAAAACAAGAATAGAACGCGAAGACGAAAGGAAGGTGCAATTCTTCGACGGCATCGTCACGCACGTTCGTAAATTGCCCATGAGACGGAGCTTCCGGTACCCGCTGAGAATGGCTCTGGTAAACCTCAGCAATCCTCCAACGTGGTGGAGAAAGAAACAGGCGAATTTGCACTTGAATGCGAATGAGATTTGGGAACGAACGCGCGAAGACGTGCCTTCATTCGTCAAAGAGAAGGACGTTTCGATCCATTTATTAACATCTCCGATGAGTTTTGGGTACCATCAAAATCCGATTTCCGTGTATTACGTGGTATTAAATGAAACTGGAGAGTGTCTCGTGAATGTGACGGAAGTTACGAACACGCCGTGGGGGGAAACCGTGAGGATGAACTTCAACAGCAGCAAAGGAAGCGTACAGAATAGAAAAGGTATGGCAGAACCGTTAGGCGCACACGTGCCGAAAAGCTTACACGTGAGTCCATTTATGGACATGGAGTCGAATTGGCGAATATTTGCGTCGGATATGCCTACGGTGAGTAAACATTTGAAGTTAACGGTGGACTGCGTGGAACATCCCGAGTACGGGGATTTTTTCCACGCGGCTTTTGTCGCGAAGAGAGACGAATCGGATACCAGAGGGGCTAGGAACGATTACGGCGGTTTGCGGTTACTGTATAGAAGAGGGTTGAGTCCGCACCGAATAGCGTATTGGATTTACCACCAGGCGATTTTGTTGTTGTGGAAAGAAAAAGCGACGTTCTACGGACCTCCCGGATTAGACGAGATTAGAAAATTGACGAACGAGAAGAAGATGCACTGTAAAGTAAGCAGCGTGGTGCGAGTTGGAGGCGGGTGCCCTGCGAGAATCGCGTGGCAACCGGCAAAAAGTTGGCCTTGGCAAACGTAAATAGCATGCCCGCGTAGAAAGAATTGTACCGAATACTTGTGCATATGTATCAAGATAACGAAAACGCTTTCCGGCGTTTTCTCATCAACTTATTGTGTTAGCTTACAAATATTTTCTCTCTTTCAAGAATTGCACCCGCAAATGTATTCTCCTAAATAATACAAGTGATCGCTCACGCTATACCGTCTCCACACGTGATCTTCGCCGCCTTTCCATTCACCGCTTCCATCGCCGATGGTGATATTTCCGTTTCGATCTTCGTACACCTCGGTCGGGACGTGGCGAAATCCCAGAAGAGTATTCGGTACGGAAGGCACGACGTCTCTTCCGTGCGTCAATCTGTACGTTTTGAAACCGAGCCGTTCTGCGTAAATCTCCGCAAACACGCCATCGCCAACGCGCGGAGATCCAAACGTATACACGCTCTTTACGTCCACTTTCTTCTGTATGATGTGTTTCCGATCGGGATCGTGATTGCCGCTTTCCAAATCCATCGCCGCGATCGTCGCCAAGGCTCCGCCCAACGAGTGCCCGGTAATTTCAATCGGAAATGGTGGCAAATCTTTCTCATTCTTACTGCTACTCTCATCCTTCTTTTCTCCTTTTTCTTCTACACTCAAACGAACACCATCATCGTCCGATTCAAAACTGCTATACTTCTCGCTCAACCTCGCGACGGCGTACGTCAAGTTCAATCGAATCTGCACGTACGCATCTAAAAACCCCGCGTGAACTCTTCCTTTCCCTTCAAAATCAGCCACCGGGAACCCCGCGTGCGTGGCATCCAAATTTTCCAACCAATTCTCGAACGATTTCGGCTCGGTCCCTCGAAACGAGACCACCGCTCGTCGCCTCTCCTTATCGTACCCTATAAAACCTTTCACGAATCGCTTCTCCGATTCAAACACGGTCACGTCCACCAAGGATTGTTCGTCGCAAAATTCACACGTCCAGTTTTGTAACCCTCGTTCGCAATACGCCGCCCCGCTCAAACGGCGAAACCTGATCGCTTCGCTCACGGAGAAGTCTTTCGATGGGTTCAAAGGGGATATCGGTGGTATCTTCAACTCTTTGAAAAGTTGTTGGTGTCGTTTCGAATGCATTTCCCGAGCTTCGCTCCTGCTAAAAACGAGGAGGAAAAAGAGGTAGAAACTGATCCCGCCGCCGCCACGCATGATGACGACGATCTCTCTCTCTCTCTCTCTAGAGAGAGAGAGAGATTTCAGCAGAGGTCTGCGTTTGATTCGCGCGAGTGAGAGAGAGAAATGCAAGAAAATTTTGTGAAGAGGATAAAGAGGCAACCCCTCGTCTCCTCTAACGGTTTCAAAAGGACAACATGCGCGGCGGAAAGGTCACTCTTCTTTTCAGAATTACAAAGTATACAAAGGCTCGATATGTCTGCTCTATACGTGTTGTTGTTGTTCCTCCTCTACGCATCTCTGCTCTATGATGTTGTTGTTAATGTTGTTAATGTTACTCTCGTTCGTTCCGCGCGCTCGACGACTGAGAGATCTTGCCAGACCTCTCTCTTATTAATCTCTCTCTTATATAATGGAACGACAACAAATTAAACTTTCGGATAATAGTGTTCGTTCGTCCCTTCCGGCCGAACCGGTTCTCCTCTCGCCACGTTGTTTACTACTCGTTGTTCTCGCATCATCGGTTCCATTCTTTGTGCTTGTACCACTCCCGGTCCGTAACTTACGCGTTGTAAACTCCCATCTTCCCCGACCACCATCTGTGTGCCTTCCATCACTTCTCTGCGTCTATCGCACGGGCAGCAGCACACGAGCAAACCGAACGGGCCGAAAAAAACAGCCAAACCGATACAGGAGAGGCACGAGATTGGGCCGAAGTATTGCTCCTCTCGTATTGGGGCAGGGAGGAGCACCGTTTCTCCCGGTCTCGCGTAAATCACTTGTTGGGACATCTCTCTTTCCAAAATGGAATGACGACTCCAATTCGCCAGAGTTTTTACTTCCGCTGTACGGTACGAGTAAAAAACAAAGGAGATATCGTCGTCGCTTGGTATTAAAATGAGTTCTCGAGAACAGCACTACGCGAAAGTGCGCGAGGCTTTGACCGACGCGTTGCGCAAGATTGAGACAGATGACGACGATGATGATGATCAATCGAACGTGATGATGATTCCAACACCGTTCGTGGAATTTCAAGACGAATTTCCCGAGCAGATGTACCCGGAAGTACGAATCGAGCGAGCGATTGGAGGAGGAGTAGGAGGAGCAGGAAGTAGTAGTAGTAGTAGTAAAAACAACAGTAACAACAACGAAGTTATACTCGTGGAGAGCTCGAGGAACAGTTTTCGTGTATCCGTGAAGCTGAAGCATTCGGACGAATTAGACGCCATCTTGACCAAGCAACTGTCTCGGTTCATGCGCCAAAGAGCGGAGCAGTTTTCAATCGTACGGAAGAAAGCGACAAATAGCGATGCGTTCGATTTAAGTTTTCTAGTCACGCAGAAGCACAAGAAACAGTTCGTGAATTCGAGTTTAGTAGCGTTCATGGTGGACTTTTTGAAATCCGTGGACGGGGAGATTAGCGAACAGAAGTTATCGGTGAGCTCGAGAGGGAGAGCGGTGGCGGAGGAGTTTCTTGGCGGTTTTTGCTGAGTGTAGTTTATAATAATGTGTACAGCTGCCGCGTATTTCTATTTCGTGTATGTATAATTTGTGTCTATGTGTTTGGTGTATCTATCTCTTCTTCTTCTTCTTCTTCTTCTTCTTCTTCTTTGTTTACACTAGTTGCCGTCCAGGACGCGACAAAAATCAGCTCTCACGATGCACCGCGCGG
>Ga0209335_10001910_pt1 | contig 23116 bp, 15 predicted proteins | sample COG_09_FD_184753 | JGI IMG/M metagenome (GOLD analysis project Ga0209335, IMG submission 184753) | Pelagic Microbial community sample from North Sea - COGITO 998_met_09 (SPAdes) (version 2) | ecosystem: Environmental > Aquatic > Marine > Neritic zone/Coastal water | place: Helgoland, sampling...
AGTTATACTATTACGATCCAAACTCAAACACTGGCACGTTCACGAGGACACCGCGTTTGAAAAATACGCGCCGAGTCGACTGTATCACGGATTCGACGGAAACTGGGAGAATAATCACGTGGCAATGCTCAAATCCATTTTCGAACCGACGATGATTGATCGATTAGATTTCATGCCTCGCAAATGGTTTCGAACGTACCGAAGGACTTTATTCGAAATCGACGGCGAATCGAATTCTTCGAACAAATCGAACAAAAATCAGCAAAACGTCAGCAAAATCTCCTCGGACGCGTTGAAAGACGTCCAAAGAACCACGCCTTTACGAATAGTCTTACCCGCGGGAGATGACGAACAAAAAGAACGAGAGTATTCAAACGACGACTATAATAATAAAGAAGACGAACAAGAAGAAAAACCAATGTCCGCGAACAAAAAGAAGAGCACTAAAGCGGGGAAAAGCTTTATTAGAGGGATAAAACTCGCCGAGAGTACCCTCTACGCGGATTAAGAATATACGGACGCATCAGAGTATTTTAGCGCAAGCAGTCAGAGCGAGATGAGTAGAGAAAATGTAAACAATACGCGCGCGTTGATTGAAACCACCTTCACAAGTTAAGCGTCGTTTACCTTCCTCGATGTCGCATCGACATTCGTCGTTCGTTCACGTTTTTCCTCAATTTTAGAGAAAACAGTTGGAACGAAAAGCTCCACAATCCGATTCAATCGATCGATCAAATCAACCATGTTATCATTCACCCAATCCATCTCCACGCGCCCACAGGCAGTTAAAACCACCACCAAACGAAGCTCCAAAGTTTCTCTCAAACCAAGAGCCGTGATCCACGAGAACATAACCTCCTTAATCGGCGACACACCGGTCGTGAAAATAAACAAATTGGCCCCCGACGGCGTCGAGTTGTACGTCAAGTGCGAATACTTCAACCCCTTATCGTCGGTGAAAGATCGCCTGGCGTTGGCCGTGATTGAAGACGCGGAGAAAAGCGGGAAGTTAAAACCCGGGATGACCGTGGTCGAAGCGACGAGTGGGAATACGGGTACGTGTTTTTGCGCGCACTTTTGGATGGGTTTTTGATCGGATTGGTGTCGTTTAATTAGGCGGTTTAGGCCTTTGATGAGATATTTTTCTTCTCTCGCGCGAGTTTCAATTCGGACCCAGAATTCACCCAAACGCGATGATTCTTCTTCTCTCTCTCTCTCTCTCTCTATCACAGGTATTGCGGTTGCGATGGTGTGCGCGCAAAGAGGATACCCGTGCGTCATTTGTATGGCGGAACCGTTCTCGATCGAACGGCGTAAAATTATGCGCATGTTAGGCGCGAAGGTTATCGTCACGCCGAAAGGCGGGAAAGGCACCGGCATGGTGAAGAAAGCGGAAGAGTTGGCGGAGAAGCACGGGTGGTTTTTGACGAGTCAGTTTGAAAACGAGGCGAACTGGAAGTTTCACGAGAAGACGACCGGGCAGGAGATTTTGAGAGACTTCAGCGGGAAGAATTTGACGCACTTTGTGACTGGGTACGGGACCGGCGGGACGTTTCACGGCGTCGCGAAGGCGTTGAAAGCAAAGAGACCGGACGTGAAGATTTGTTTGTTGGAACCGTCGGCGGCGCCGTTGTTGGCGTCTGGGACGAAGACGGAGAGAAAGCCGTCCGGCGCGCCGGTCGGGTCGCACCCGGCGTTTACGCCGCACCCGGTTCAAGGTTGGACGCCAGATTTTATCCCGCTCGTTTTGGAATCCGGGATTGACTTGCACGACGAATTGATCCCGATCGACGGACCGGATGCCATGCAGTGCGCGAAAGATTTAGCGTCCAAGGAGGGCATTTTTACCGGTATCTCCGGCGGGGCAACCTTTAGTGGCGCTTTGAAAGTGGCCCGATCCGCGCCAAAAGGCAGTTCGATTTTGTGCATGCTTCCGGACACCTCGGAGAGATACATGTCCACGCCTTTGTACGACCAAATTCAAGCGGACATGGACGAGTCCGAGTTGGAAATCGCGAAAAGTACGCCGAGCTTCCAGTTAATTCCAGGACAGGAGCCAATCTTACAAGCGTAAACGTTTCTTCGTTATTCAATAATTAATTAAATCACTATTATCAATCACATTTCAAACTTGACTACTACTCGCGTAACTACTGCTACTTCTTCTTCTTCTTCTTCTCGCTTCCTTGATTCGCGCGTTGTTCTTGCACTCTCAACAGCTGTACTCCGCACTTCTCGCACGACGGCGTCGTCAACCAAATCTCGGCGTTTGGCGTCGCGACTTCTGATTGTGGCATCGCCGCGTAACACCGATCGCACTCTACCGAAGCGTCGTCGTCCAACTCACGCAAATCTAACTTCAAATCCTCTGAGCTAATCGATGGATCTAGAACTGAAAACTCCTTCATCGCGTTCGACTGCTGGTTCTCCTCTTGGTACTCTCGCACGTACTCGTCGTGGTTTATTTTCTCAACCTCCGGTTCGATCTTTTTCTCTTTCGATTTAAAAGTCTTGATCTCCTTTTCGGCCAAGTACTCGTCCACGACTTCCGGACCGCCTCTTAAGTCTATTTCGTCCCCATCGTCGTCGTCTGAATCGTCGTCATCGTTCGTTGACGGGGTCTTAGTATGGCTGTCCAAGAGCGTCTCCACCGCCTGAATCGGGTGTTCGAATTCGTCACTCGGGAAGATGAACGGCGATCGATGGTTGCGGGAGACGCCGCCGTACTGTTCTTTCAAACACATCTTATACTTGAACCCTGGCGACGCCGCCGATTTTTCTCCTGTTGTTTTTAACGCGTTCCCTTCTGTACTATTAATACTACGATTGCTTTTTCTACCCAACCGCGCGTCTTTCGGATCGTCAATCAAACACAACTCGTGCGTTTGGCGCATGTCCATGATAGTTGCCGTAAACGAGCTCTTGCCGGTTCCGATAAAATCCACCATCATCGAACACGTCGCCTTGTCGATGTAAATCGCTTTGCTCTTGTCCGGTTCGTTCCGGTGCATGGACCACTCAACGCGTAAACCGCCGATTTCGTGCAACATGCCTCGCAAAGTGTTCACCGCGACGCGACCGTCGTACCGTTTGTCGTCCGGGTACACCTCCGGGTCGTTCGTCAACAACAAAACGGTTTTCAATTTCGAAGCTTCTGCTCTGTGAATGATTCTTTCCGCGGCGTAGCTAACGTTTTTGACGAAATCGTTGCCTATTCTCTTCCACAAGAAATCCTCTTGGCGCCAGTGGACGCACAACGTGTCGCTCGGTTCAATCTTCAACTTCTCAATCTCTTTGTTCGCTTCTTCGTAGATTTCATCGTTCAAGTTCCCGTTCGAATAGCACGGTTCGATGCTGCTAAACGCTAATAAGTTTCTCGCCCGTCGTCTGTTGGCGTTCGAGTTTGCGTTTTCGTTCCACGCCTCGCGAAAAGTCTCCTCGGAAAGTTGATGTTCCGCTTGCAAATGCTGCTGTCTAATTTGTTGTTCTCGAGCTAAAAACATATCTCTGCGCGGTATGTTTTGTTGATTGACGGCGCGTCCGAGCGTTTCACCAGTTGGCAATAACCCAAAGGTACTGATGTCGTTGTTTTTGTCGTGGCGGTCCTTGTTAAAATTCTTCTCTTTCGCTTCGGCTGCTTTCTTCGCTCTCGCCGCGTCTCGCTCCCTTCGCCTCTTCTCCACGGCTTCATCCGCCCACCCTAACTTCTCCGTCTCGCCTTTCACGTATCTTTGCGCCTCTTTCTGCCACACGTTCGGATACTTCTTCCCGGTCTTTGGATCCACCGGCTCGAAATCGTACATCCCGGCGAAATAAATCTCCTTCCCGGGACCGGCGTTCTCTTTCGCTTCCTCTAAATTCGACGTCACCACTTTCCACTCAACTTTATACTTATGCTTCGGTATTAAATACTCCCCGAGACGGTGCTTCTCAATCTCGCACCACCCTTCGACGAGCTCGAAACACGGCATCCCGTTCACCGCGTCCGCGGTGATCCTCCTTCCTAAACTTTCCACGTTGAACGAATACGCCGGCGACGCCAACGACGAATCATACGTATCGCCATCACCCCCATCCATCGCGAGAACCGCACTCTTACTGTTACACGAACGTAAACTCCTCTCGTCGAAATACTCCATCGGGTTCATCGTTGGAAATTGCTCTTCGTCCCCCGGTTTTCGTTTACACGCCGGAACGTGCAAGGTGTCCACCCTCAATTTTTCCGCCAGCCATCGCGCTTTGACGAGGCAGTTTTCGCAGTTTGACGCGCCCCCGAACGAGCCGTAATACATGTGCACTTCCTGGTTATCGTATTCATCGTTCTGTGAAGGGTTGAACTGTTTCGCGAAGCCGAGCTCGCCGTTATCCTCCGTCAAAGCTTCCTCGGCGTTGACTTCAAAGCGAACATTGGAAACGGAAACGGAAAGGAAAAGGAGGAAAAAGATGCGCGATGATGATGCTCTCATGCGTCGCGTGGTCGAGCAAAAGGACAAAAAAGACTCAATCTCTCTCGTTTTGATCAAATGGCAGGGTTCGATGTCATCGTTTCTTCGTAAACGTGGCGCGTATGTGTTGCGTTCTTTTCTGAAGATTTTGAGGCATTTTAAGCCGCGGGGTGTGTCTCTTTCTTAGGGTGTGAAGCCGCGCTCGTGCTTAATACGTACGATGCTACCGTTACTATTACAACTACTCGTTTACTATTATTCTCAAGCGTTCTCGCTCGTGCCGTAGGTGGTGTTCTTTTTCCCTCGAGCGAGGGTGTGACTCTTCGTCTTCTCGTCGTCGTTCTTGGCCAAGAGGGTCTCTTTTTGCGCCTCTTCGACGGTCGATTTTCCGTCCAGAGGAGTGCGCTCGCCGGAGGAGGAGGGAGTATTACTATTGCTCGTCGCGGTGGTTCCCCAGTTTTCCATTTCTGGGTGGATGCACTGGGCGATTTCCATCAAGATGAGCGCGATGCAGGAAACGAAACAGAACACCGAGGTGTACTTTAATAAGTTGGTCACGTCGTGGCCAAAGACGGTGAACTTTGCCGGGGTGAGCAAACCGCCGCCGTTGGGGAGGACGAGGACGTAATCGGGCATCAAGTAGACGTCACCTTCGGAGCCTTGGATTTCGGACCATCGCTTATCGCTGCCTTCGGCGCAACTGGTTCCATCGGTTAACGGGTAGTTTTGCTCGGAGTATAAACCGCAGGCGCCGTAGGCGCCGCCTTCGGTTAATTCCATGGCGATTCGCGCGTAGCCGTCCTCTCCCCAATCGACGCCGTAGGAGTTTTTGATCAACCAGTACGGTTTCTTGGCGGCTTCGTCCATGCCCCAACCGACGATAACTGCGGCGTGGTTGATTGCGGTGACCGAATCCGTCGAAGCGGGAGGGCAATCGGCGACTTGGACTAAACCTCCGCCGTATAATTGTAACGGTTTGACGTTCAATCCAACCGCGATGGGTTGTTGCTTCACCGCGCGCATTAAAGCCAAAATGGTATCTTTGCCTTCTAACGGCGCGATTTCGCAGTACCCGTCGATACCAATTCCTTTCGGTTTCGGAGCCTGCGCCTCGGGGAGTATTTCCCCGTTCGAACCTAAGTTGGACGGTAACGGACACTCTTCCGCGGACGTTATGTCGGTGCTGAAATCTCTCGAGCGCAAGATGCCGTCGCGCTGGACGCCGATCCACGCGTACGCGGTCGCCATGTTACCCGTGTGACACCCGGAATCGAGCGTATCGCAAGATAACAAGTGATACGGGGACAAATCCGGTCGAGTACCGGTGTTGATTGCTTTTGAATCTGCGATGACTTGTACCGTTGAATACGCCCAGCACCCGGAACACGCGCCTTGCGAATACACCGGACCAATATCGATTTTGTTTCGCCAATCGAAATGTTTCTTGAACGTCGTCGTGTTCGCAGTTGGATCGTTGAACTCGTGAATTTGGACGTCGATGACGTTGTTTGACGCCTCGTCGTTTTCGGCTTCCTCGTCGGATGATTCGTTCTTCTCGTTTTGAAAGTTGAACTTATCGACGACTTTTTTCTTCAAGTTTTCATCCTTGGTGATCTCGCCGAGTTGAGGGAGCTCGCGCGCGATGCCTTGCTTGGCGTTCTTCAACTTGTTCGCTTTGCGAGCTTTCTTGATCTCGTCCGGGGTCATTTTCTTCGCGCGTTCTTCTTGTTCTTTGCGTTGCTCTTTCGAGAGGTGCTTTCTGGTGCTTGTCTTTTTTTCTTCGTCCCGTTCTTCTTTCTCTCCTACTTCCGCCTCCGAAACTTCTTCTTCTTCTTGGACGACGACGACGGTTTTCTTGTTCTTATTCGACGACATCGCGTTGGAAGCTTTCTTCTTGAAAGAAGAAGAAGAAGAAGAAGACGTTTCGGAAGAGGAGGAAGTCACATTTTCCCCTTCCTCCTCCATTTCCTCCTCTTCTCCGGCTTCCTTCTTTGGTCGTTGATCTTCTTCGTCCTCGTCTTCTTTCGAGGCGAATTCCTCTTTCGTCACCGAATCGGTCGTCGTCGTCGTCGTCGTTTTGTCTTCCCCCTTTTTGTTCGCGACGACGGAAACATCTTCCTCGTTTTCTACCGAAACTACTGCTTCTTTGTTCGCGAACAATCCGTGATGGTTGTGTTTGCCAAACTTTCTCGAACCGCCTTTCGCAGACGCCTCGGCGGCGATTTTATCCTTCTTAGCTTTACTCGCCTTTCTGTGTTCTCTCTCGGCTTTATCCTCTTGATGTTCTTTTGGCACGTACGTCGCGTGCGTGTCTTCGAACTCATCTTGCGTCAAATCCGCGAATCGCGTGATGCCTTTGCGCATGTGCGATCCTCGTTTCTTGGCTAGTCTATTTTGCTCGTCGATTTCCTTCACGTTGGCGAGGAACACGTCCTGCTTTCGAAACGCAACTTCGCAAGGCCACTGTGAATCGTCGTCGTCGCCGCAATACTCGGACCTTTTGTCGTATTTAAACGCATATTTCACGAATTCCGGATCTAACGTCGCGTCTTCGATGTCACTCAGGGAAAATTTCTTCACCCCGGCGGCGTTTTGCATCTTCTTCGGGATGATAACTCTCGCGTTGACCGCCTCGCGTTCTTTTTCTGGGAACTGTCTGGATAAAATGTTCTCCGTCTTCTTAGTCGTTTCGATAGAACCACCACCAACTTCGCGAACGGCACTTTCGATGGTTTCGTTTTCGTTCGCGTCGTCGATGATTGCTTGTTTCAACTCCTCCAGCGTCGGTCCGGATTGGTCTTTCTCGTCGTCTACTTCCTCGACAACTTTACCGAAAATACCCTTCTTAGAAGAAGAAGAAGAAGAAGAAGAACCGCTTTGATTATCTTTTATCTTCTCCTCAGAGCTTTGTCCTAAACTGGCAATCGCGTACGACCCAGCCGTCAACTTCTTCATCTCCTTCGTGGCGACCACGTTGTTCTTCTCGCTCGAGTCTTCAAAATCCTCTTCCATCTCTTCCTCCTCCTCCGCGTTCTTCTTGTCTCTCCAAAAAGGCAGCTGGTTTTTCAAAGTCGTCACCTCCTCGCTTTTCCTCATCCCGTTCTCGCTCATCAATCTCTCGTATTCACTCTTCGTCAAATCCGCGAACTGATTATCCACGCTCAGCTCTAACTTTGTCTCCGTCGGCCACCCTCGCTCGACGGCTTCGTTGTGCCTTTCCACCCGTCTGAGGTTTTCCAGATAAATCCGCTCCCGCGCGAACGATTGAGGACACAACCTAAACTTTTCCGACGACGACGATGGAGCATCCGCAGCAAACGCCTCCTCCGTCTCGTCATCTTTCCCGCCGCAATACGCGCTCGCTCGTTCCGGGAACTTACGAAGCCAATCCTCGAAGCGACTGTCCAATCGATGCTGCTCTCGTGCATTGCTCCTCAATTCTCCGTCGTTCCTCCTCCTCGACGAAAATGCTGACGACGATGGCAAAAGGTCTCGCTCGTCGTCGTCTTCCTTCCGCTTTTCCTCCGTCATTTTTTCCTCCGCTTCTTCAACCTTCAAAATGTGGTCCAGAATGGCCTCGTGCCTTCGAATGTCCACGCTTTCATCCCTCGCGCTCTCGTCGAACGATTTCGGCGTTTCGAGGTACGCGAACGCGTCGCGATGCGCATCAAACTCATCTTTATCATCACTCTCGTTTGAATCGTCGCTCAGTTGAGGAAACGGAGCGGTGGTTTTACCGCCGGAGAGGATTTTATTCGCCAGATCCCGCGCATCCATTCCACGCGGCTCCTCTCCTGGGGGGAAATGTGACGATGATCCTTCTTCCTCTTCTCGCGCATCATCATCAAAGAGGGCTGAAACAAAAGAGCAATATAAAACGAGACAAAGTATAGCGAGCATTCCTTTGGTGTTGTCGCGTCTTTTCGTCGTCGTCGTCATCTCTTCTTCTTCGTCTCGTTCTCCTCTGCAATGAGGAGAAAAACACTTACCGCGGGGGGAGAATTTTACAAGTAAAAAGTTTTTAGGGTTTCTAAACCCTAATAAGAAGCTTGGAAGTTCTTTGAAGAAACAAAAGCGCGGAAAGAAAGGAAAGTGAAATAAGACTTCGACGACGCACACGCGCAGCCTTAGCAAAGACGCGCATGCACACACACGCGGCAGTACACTTTACCGCGGTACAAAACCACTCAATGTGTGTATTCTCTTCGCGTAAAATTTTTTTTATTATTATTATTACGCGTATTTATAACAAAACGACCAAACCAACATCCTCTGCGGTCTTCGCGCTTTCAAAACCGCCGAAGAAGAGTCTCGCGAAACATTTCGAGGCGTACGGTGCCGCGACTTTCTCGTACGCTCTGACCGCATCCTTGAACGCTTCTTTCTTCTTCTCCGTGCTCGATGTTAACTCGTTCTTTTCTCTGTTCTTCAAACTCTTTTGACCGCTTTCGAATGTTTTTCGCAAACTCTTCGCAAACGGTTTCTTACAGCGTCTTAATTTGGGAGTTAACAAACGAACTTCGTTAAACGCCGCGACGATGCCGTTGACGAAAGCCGCAACTGGGGCGTGTTCTAAGAGAGATTGCGGCGGAGAGTATTCGCTGTTCGCATCTTTATTATTATTTCCGTCGTCGTTCTCTGTTGTCGTTTCTCCTCCGGCTAAATACGTCGTCCAGCGGTGCGTGCTCAAGGACTTCTCGAACGCTTCCGAAGCGGCAACTAACGCGTCCTCGAATATTCGCAAGGCGTGCTTTTCAAACACTTCTCTCAGTAAAGGTCTCGTTTCCACGCCAACTCGAGCTAAGGAATTCCCGCAGTACTCGCAGTGTTCAAAAACAGACGCCAACGCGCCGCCTTCGTCGACCCTTTGTAACGATTCGTCTAAAGCGTTCTTATACGATTCCGCTCTTTGCGAGGACCACGCGGAGAGCAAAATCGCCGACTCGTCCGCGGTTACGTCGCTATTACTATTACTCGTTGTTGTTGTTGTTGCTGATGATGCTCCTTCCGTCGCGCTGCTGCTATCGCCGTCGCTAAAGATGGCGCGATACTGCGTCACCACGTCAAACACGTGCACTCTGTGCACGTCCGTCAACTTCTTCGCTCGATCGTACGGCGCCAACCATCTCCTCACCTCCTCGCACGCGTTTCTCACGAACACTTCTCTCCTCGCCAAAAACGCTCTCCTCAGCGCGGTTTCGCTCTCAAAGTACCTCGACCTTCGCACGTGTCCCACGATCCTCAAACATTCCGGCAACTGAATCGGTTCTTGCAACCTCACCAATAACTTCTTCAACATCTTCTTATTCGTCATCCTCGCGCTTTCTCGCAAATCATCAATCACCGGAACGTCCGGTAAACTCGCTCTCAACCGTTCCGCGTACAGCTCTAAATCCAACGCCTCGTCGTACGCGCCGTTCCTCCCGCATTGCTCTTGCGTTTGCGGAATCTCTAAAATATCCGATATGTCCCCGGGTACGCGATTTAAAAGCTGTTGATTCACCGCTCTCGCTCTCGCCACGCTTTCCGCTCGGTTCGCAAAGTCTCTGCACGATTTCTTCAGCTCCGGTAACGCGTCCGCGACCGAGGATAAATCCGCCCTTGCTTTCTCCACTCGATCCCGGACCACGTCGTACGCGGAATGCGCGGCGATAAACGCTCGGTACTGTTTTATCGCCGCATCTTTTTGCTTCTTTTCCGTGCGTAACAGTTCCTGGCGCAAACGTTCCGGTTCCTGTCGTTTCCCAGAATAATAATAGTAGTCGCATCAGTATTCGTCGTTCGAGGGCAAACGCATTTTCATTTTCGTCGTCGTCAAAATCGAGAAGAGAGATGAAAAGCGCGCGCGCGTGCGCCTCCTCCTCGTCGGAATTTGCGAGAGTACGAACGCGCGCGTCTCCTCTCTCGATGCTTTTACATCTCCAAAACCGCTTTGAATTTGGAGATCGATTGTGAAATGGAAAAGGAAAGAGACCGATAACGATAACGAAGAAGAAGAAGTAAAAACGAACGGAAAAGAAGAAGAAACGAAAAAGCGCACCTTGGCCAAGCGATCGACGGAATAAGACAACACGTCCGTCAAGTACTGGTCGTCCTTGGTGGTGGTGTCGTCGTCCATTTTTCTGTGCGTGTTTTGTGTTTTTCTTCCTCTTTTGTTTGTACTCTAAAACCTACACCCTAAATATGTGATGCGTCTCTCTCTCTCTCTTTCTCTTTCTCTCGAGCGCGAGAAAACGACGCATCGAACGCACATCTTCTATTAAACAACACATTAGTTCTTTATATATATACACATGGAGTTCAAATTGTCTTAAAAAAGTTGTCTGTGCTATGTGTAGTAGTATTGTATAGATGGATGTATTGTATATAAAAAGCGCTTCTCTCTATTTCTTCTTCTCGATCGTCGTCGTTTTTGCCGAGTTCTCCTCTCCTTTTTCGTTTTATTTGTATTAAAGGAGAGAAGCCCAGCATCGCGTGGAAGTTTGCGAAGTTTTCGCGTTTTGGTTGGTGTCTTTCGTAGCGTCGGCGTTTGCGACGCTCCTCGCGGCGGTGATGATTTTGGTGTTTGTCGTCGTCGTCGTTTTCGAAGCGTTTCCGAATTTCGGGAAGCTTTTTTCGCAGGACGTTTCCGGTGCAGGCGCGATGTTTTTGTTCTTTTCTCTCGTCTTGTTTCGCGAAGGACTGCTGTTGGCGCTTTTGGATTTCTGGCGGTTTCGCGCGGAGGAGGAGGAGAAAGAGGAGGCGTCTTGTTGTTGTTGTTGTTGTTCGTCGCCAGCCCAGACGCCTTTCAAGGATGTTTGAGCCGCCTCTAAAGCGATTTGGACCTCGGAGTCGTCGAAAGTGACGCAAGGTGGTGCGCCGTCTTCGCTAAGAACCGAACCTGGCGGAGAGATTTTCTTGCTCGTCGTCGTCGTCGTCTTCTTCTCGGCAACTTTTCTTAGCGTGTCTAAACACACGGCGCCTTTCGGCCCCCAAGAAGGTTGTAAAGGTACCGATTTGCACCGAGCGGGAGACGAGTGACCTTTCGAGAGTTCTCGCTCGATATCGTCGCGTTCGTGCGCGAGCTTGTCGTTGACTAAAGCCGCCGCCGCGGCGGCGGCTTCTTCCGCTTTCGCTTTTTTCTTCTCCTTCGCGCCCCACATTTTACCAGTCTTCTTCATTTTTTTCTCCTCCGGCGACGGAGTGGACGGTTGCTCCTTCTTCGACAACAGGTCTCCGTTATCGATGCTCGATCGCGCTTGACGAGCGGCACCACCGCGAGCGACGTGGACCCACGCCACGGTTTCCACCATGGACGCGTTTTGGTCGCCGTTTCCCCCCGTGGTGATGGAGTTATCGGAGGACGATTTCAACGCCCGTTCGTGTTCGAGAGCGTCTCGAGACTGATGCTCCATGAGTTTCGCCGAAACGACGTTCACGTTGCTTCCCGCCGCGGGTTCCGCGTTCGTCGTATTTCTCGTCGGCGTATTTGCCGCGGACGACGAATTCGAGTTGCCACACGCGACTTTCCAATTCATCGATGGCACTCGAGCAGTTGGAATAGTCTTCGTCGTCGTCGTCGTCTTCGTCGTCGCCTGCGGTATCGGATTCGGCTTTGGTCGAACGTTCATCGAAGGTGTCTTTGTTCTCGCTTGCGGCGCGGGAACATTAACGACAGATCTCGGAACGACAACAGACGGCGCCGAAACCGTAGTAATTGGTTGTGGTACAGAATGCGGCGGTAGCGGCGGATGCGGCGGCGGCGGCGGCAGAGGCGGCGGCGGCATGGACGTCATTAAAGGTACGAAAGCAACGTTGCTACTTCGCGGCGGCGAGGACGGTAACGGCGGAGGTTGCGCGACAACGTTATTACTCATATTATTGCGTTTGTTCATCATCATCGCGCTGTTCAACGCCGCATTTTGTCGCTCAATCGCCAATCGTTGCATTTCGATGCCAAAGTTCAGGTGCTTGTGAATGGTTTCCAAGCAACCCGTGATGATATCTTTCGACTCTTCAATCGATGGCGGTATGGATGCCGTCTTGAACGCTGCCGCAAACATGTATTTATCCAAAGGCGATAACGGCGAGTGCGGCGGCATGCTTCCGCTCGAAGACGCCGTCGCGTTACTGTCCGACCCAAGCGACATCATCGACTTCGTATCGTCTCCGGAATACTCCGCGGAATCCGTGGTAGAATCACCCGTTTCCGATCGCGGCGGTGAAACAACCGGCGAGGACGCGTCCGAACCCGGCGGCGACATCGAATCACTCGACGATGATGACTTCGCTTTGTCGCGCGCGTTAGAAATCTCCACTCTCGCTTCAGCCGAGGATAGCGCTCTCGGCAAAGCGCTCGACGTGGCAGGTCCATCCCATCGACCCCAAAACAAACCTCTCTCCCCGTGCGCGTCCTTTTCTTCCTCGTCGAGCATTAGGCGAATCTTTTCCTCGTTATCTTCTTCGTTCGAAATCTTTTCTTTCCCGATCGGCGACTCTTTGGATTTACAAGGCGACTTCAGCGCCGCTAAATCGTCCGCGACGGAGTGCGAATGAAACGGCGAAGACGAACCGAGCGATGGTTTTCTCTTGTGTAAAGCGTTCGTCGCCTGCGGCGGCGAGGCAGGTGGCCCGGTAAACTTCTCGTCGTCGTCTCCGACGCAGCTCGCGAGCTTCCCACCTCGGTTCGCCAAGGCGACTTTGAAAAAATATTCGAACCCTCTCGTGATGTTTTCAGGTTCCGATTCCATCTCTAATCGTTTCAACCGTTCCGCGCCTAATCGGAACGCCGCTCGAACTCTCGCGAAGTTGCCCAACGAAACCGATCGCCCCAAGTTGTTCGTCTCGGATAGCGGATCTAAGATGTGCAAATGCTTCGCTCCAATCGCGCGTCGTCGAAACGGAGCTTTCTTGCCGTTCCCTATGTTTAACAAGACGTTCGCATCCGGTCGCGAATCTGGTCCGTACGACTTCAAAATCGTATCCACAAAGGTATCGTCCAATAAAGGATCTTCTTCCGCTTCTTCGTCATCCATTTCTTCTCTTTCGTCGTCGTTGTTTTTGTTTTTATTTTTCTCGCTCTTGCTGCTGCTGCTAAACTCTCTCACGGAAACCTTGTCCAACTTCTCCACCGGAACGTCACCAAAGATGGTCACCGCGTGCGTTTCCCACGGAAAATCCGACACGTATTCAAAAAATATTCTCAAAACGTCCAACGGCGTCGCGATTTCTCTCTTCTTCGTTTTAGTCGCATCAGACTTTGACTCCTTTTTGTTAAATCTTCTCAAAGCGCAAATGATTAAAGTCTTCAACGCGTACGTGGACAACAACGCGTACGGCGCGCCCAATATCCGCGATTCGTAAAACGCCCACGCTTTCACAAGAATCACCGATCGTTTGAACAAATCGTTCTTCCCGATTTTCGCGTTCACTTCTTTTAAAAACGCCAGCGTGGCCAAGCCTCCGAATTGATTGGCGCTCACGTCGACGACGATGCCGTCGACGACGCACTTCAACAAACGCACGTCCGCGTGAATCACCACGATATCTTTCACCTCTAAGAGGTATTCTTCTTCTTCTTCTTCTTCGTGGTTTTCTTCTTGATTTCCTTCTTCTTGTTCTTCTTCTTGTTCTTCTTCTTCTTCTTTCGTTGTTGTTCTCGTCGCATTCTTCATCTTCTCTTTCTTCATCTCCATCTTCTTCGTCGTCGTCATCCTCATCGTCCGTTTCTTCTTCTCCTCGCGTTCCTTCCTCGCTATAAACGCGCTCAACCGTTCCGGCCACGACTGCGAATCCAAAACCTCGTGATCGCCTAATATGCACACGTCGATGTCCCCGTCCGGCAAGTACGTCCCAAACGGCACCGAACCAAACGCAGAAACCACGATGGTGTTCTTTTTCTCGTTCACTCCCTCTCCCTCGAACTCTTTCTCGAAACACTCGCGGATTAACGACTCCATCTTCCGAAACACCATTCGTCGTCTCTTTTCCGATTGTTTCGACGGACGGAGCGAAGCGATCAACTCTTCCGTCAACGCTTCCAACAACGGAGAGGAGGAGGAAACGCCTCGCGCTCGATTCTTCTTCTTCTTCTTCTCAAGAGTCGTCGTTTCCGTCGCGCGAAACGCGTTCCCGCTGTTGGTTTTGTCAAAGTCTTCGTTTATTCTTGTTCTTCTTTCGTCTTCTCCTCCTCCCGTCGCGCGCCTTTCCTCCTCTTTGTCGTCTTCGATGCGCGCATCGTCGTCGTCCGATCGGCGCGACGAAATCATATCCAAAGCGCTTTCGTCGTCCTCGTCTTCTTCCTCTTCTCCTTCCGTCGCGATCTTCGCCTCTCGAGCCGTGGTGGTGGTGTTGGTATTCGAGGAGCAAAACGCGTTCGCGCGTTCGACGAACGACGGTAATCGTCGGCCTAACATGTTCTGCGATGTGCGCGCAAACGCGCGCCGTTCTCGCCGGCGACGCGAGGACGACGTTTCTCTCAGATAAGAAGAAGAAGAAGAAGAAGAAGGTTGGGGAAACGAATTTCCAATCTCTCTCTCTCTCTCTCTCTCTAGGAGCTTTCTCTCTCACTCTCTCGCGAGTAGCTCTCTCTCTCGTCGCTGTAAGTCGTTTGCGGTTATATGAGTCGTGCTGTGCGTTTTATGGTATCGCGCGCGGGAACGCGGCGTTGTTATATATCTCTTCTTTGTGTTGGTGTGTTGTTGGTGGTAAGAAGCAAAGGAAAATATCGTAAAAGTCGCGAGAGTGTGCGTTTGAGAAAAATCTGCGCTTCTTCTCGAACGCCACCTTCACCACCAAGAACAAAAGACAGATTTGAAGAAAAAGATTCAAGAGAGATGAGAGCTTTGCTTTTGTGTGTGGCAGTACATATAGCTCTTCTTCTATATAAAGGGAAAAAAAGCACCTTCACCACTACCAAAGAGAAAGCACACGTACGACGCAAAAGCAAACGCTCAACACCACCAAACACAGTCACTCAAACGGTACACCACGAAAGAGCATTCAAGAGTATTCTTCGCGAAAGAGAACGCCAGAGAGAGAGAGAGACAAAGCGTCGAACGCGCGCTCGCCCCACAGTACAGTCGTTTTAGAGGAGCAAAATTCTACCTTTTTTTCACGAAAAAAAGTAACAAAAAAGGACGCGGAGAGACGTGCCTTTTCCTCATTGTTCTCCACGCGTTTCGAAAGGTTTATCACACATACTAAACACACACACACGCACTCGTAAACGAAAACAAACGATACTAAACATGAACACCGCACCGCCTTCTTCATCCAACACATCGAAGAATTACGTGTCCATCGAGGACATGGAATGCGCGACTTTGTTGCCCCGTAAAGATGATTCGATGATTGGAAAAAAGAATCAATCCAATGTGTCGCTGAAGAACGTGGCGTACGGTCTCGGGATCGTCGCGTTGGCGTGCTCGGGCTCGTTCGTCGCCGGGAGGTCTGCCGCGCAATATAAGTTATCCGGTGGTACTTCTCAACTCGGCGTGGCCCCGGCGAGATTAGGTTCGAAAGCGTCTTCGGTGAAGCATTCCACCGCTCACAGCGCAGCCGCGGCCAAAAAAGCCAAGACTTCTCTGGCGAACGTCGGCGAAGACGAAGACGACAAAGCGTCTTCCGTCGAAGAAACCACACAACCGGCGGATCCAGACACCATGTCCAAAGAGGAAATGGCCGAGGAAATCAAACAACTGAGAGGGTACATGACCTCCTTAGTCGGCGACGAGGATCGAGAGGTATAAAACGTTTCGTGTTTCTTTTTCCACTTTTGGGTGATCTCTTTGGTCTCGAATGCGCTTCGAGAGTCGACCTCGCGGGATCGAAGGAAGAGGAACATTTTTATTCGACGATGATTCAAGTAGTATTATATCCGTTTGTTTGTTGTTGAGTACTCACGCGAATCGTTTTTTGTTTTCTCTCTTTTTTTAATGATCTCGCAACAACAACAACAGGAGGGAAAGAAGAAGAAGTCCTCGAAGAAGACGTCGTCTTCGTCCGAGACGGAGGAGGTCGAGCCGACGGAAGAAGACGTCGTCGAAGAAGAAGGTGAAGAAGCAAAAGAGGAGGAGGAAAAACCGGCGGCTGAAACCAAGAAGTCTTCCAAGAAGTCTTCCAAGAAGAAGTCTGAGGACGCGGAAGAAGAAACGCCCGTGGAGGAAGAGGGTTCGTCGGAGGAAGAGGAAACGATGCCGGAGGAAGAGGAAGAGACTTTGACGGGAGAAGACGATTTGCCGGCTGATGAGGATCCAACCATGGATGAAGAAGACACTTCTTCGGTGGAAAAGAAGTCCAAGAAACACTCTTCCAAGAAGAAGGCGACAGCGACTGATGAAGATGTCGTCGATGCGGAAGACCCGGCGGCGGCTGTTGACGAAGAAGAGGAACAATCCGTCGACGAGACCGCGGAGGAGGACGCGGATGCCGCGGTGGACCCGGACGCCGACGTTGCCGTGGACGAAGTGACGCCGACGGACGACGACGAAGCCGCTGCCGTCGGTAAGAAGGAAAAGAAGTCCTCGAAGAAGTCAAAGAAAGAAGCAGACCCGGCGGCGGAAGTTGACCCGATCAAGGACGCGCAAGATAAGATCGCCGCGGCGGAACAAGCCAAGGTTGACTTAAAAGCGACCGAGTTGGAAATGAAGTCGAAAGAGGCGCAAAAGAAGGAAGCGTCCAAGGCGTACAACCACGCTTTGGAAGACGTGAAGAAGGCGGAAGCGGCGGAAGAAAAAGCCGCCGCGGCGCACAAAAAGGTTCTCGAAAACCCGAGACATACTCAAGCGGCGGTCAAGGCGTTGATGCAAGTCATGTCCGAGACCAGAGCGGCGGCGGACCAAGCGAGATCGACGTCTTTGGAGTTGTTGCAAAAGAGAGATACCATCGAGGCGGACTGGCACAACAGCTGGAACGAGCACGAGCGTTTGATCGTGTACTCGGCGGCATTGCAAGAGATTGCGAAAAATGCCATGCGGGATAACTTGGGCGAGTTTGTGCAATCGAGTTACAGACGATAATATTCTTTGGTTCTTTCATCTAAATGTGAAAGAAGAGAATATTCATACAAAACCGATTATAGCAACAACAGACAAGAACTAAACCGATACGACCCGCGAGGAACGACTTGATTGTTCCTTTTACCAAATTAAATTATTATTATATTTATTCAATGTTTATAAACAACGAGAGAGGAGAGAAGAATAACAACAAAAACAAATGAAAACGCACACGAAAGCGGGACAGTGACAACATTGTAATTTTTATCTATCAACTATACGAAACGTGTGCAAACGACAACATTCTGATGATACATAATCGCGCTATACTGTTATTATTATTTATCTACTAAACATACTATCTATCTATTTCTTTGCCTTCATTCCGGCTCTTTTGGAGTCGAATAATTTCTCAATATTTTTATCCACGGTCAAGCGCGAGCCTCCGCGAAAGGAGCCTTTTTTCTCTCCTCCTCCACCTTCTTCGTCTTCTCCTGCTCCTCCACTCGCTTGCTCTTCGAGTTTCTTTTGCTTCATCAGCGCCTCTTGCGCGTTGCGTAAGCGCACGTCCTCGGTGTTCACGAACGTGGTATCTTCGTTCGACAAGTGCGTCCACTTGCTTCTTCCGGCCTTGCCAAACTGGCCGTGTCTCAACTTCATCGCTTCCGGAACGGCCGATCGATCCACGCCTTTCTCCGCGTTCGTCGCCTCGTTGAAATCGCGATTGAAAATTTCCGCTTTTTCCGTCGTCGCGAACTCGTCGTCTCCAGCTTCTTGGAAAAACGCCCCTTTGTGGTAATACTTTTGCATGAAGCGCATCTTCGATTTCTCTTTTCCTTGCTCTTTGGCGTCTTTCAGCGCTTTCAGTTTCGCCGCGTGTAACTCTCTTTCCTCCTCGGTCATGTTTCTTAACCGCTCTCGCTCTTCCTCCTCTTCTACTTCTAATCGCTGCTTACATCTATCCCGTACGATTCGTTTAAACTCTCGCATCTTCCATTGCTCGTAACTCCTCCTCGCCTCTTCCTCGTCCTCCTCGTCCGAGTCCGTGTTCACTTCCTCGCCGAGGTAATCCTTCTCCGCGACTTCTCGCTGGTATTCCAACGTAATCTCTCGTTGCACAGCTTCTTTTGCGTTCTGATTCTTAATCAATTTCTCCTCTTCCAAATCCTCCTCGTCCTTTTCCGCTTCCCTTCTCGCCGAGAGTTCCGCCTTGGCGTTCGCCTCTCGCTTCGTTTTCGAGACGAACACCGGTTTGAAGAGTTTCGGACCCGTACCTTCGCTTTCGCTGGACGACGACGACGAGCTCTCGTCTCCGCTCTCATCCTCCGTATCGGTTTCATATTCAGAGCTACTGCTGCTGCTGCTCTCTCCCTGTTTCTTCTTCTTCTTCTTTTCCTCCCGATCCTCCTCCTCCGCTGGAGCAGCAGCAGCCACCAAAGCGGCTGGTGATTTTGTCAACAATTTCGCCTTTAACAGCGCCCGTTTCCTATCTCGCGCGTCCTCGTCTTCGGAACTCTCCTCTTCATCCTCCTCTTCAGATTCAGATTCAGATTCAGAGGAGGATTCTCGTTTCAGATCCCGCGTTGGTGTCGTCGTTGTCGTTCTCGTCCTCCTCGAAGCGCTTTTCGTTTCCAATTTTCCTTCGTCCAATTCCTTCTCGTTTCCCGAAGAAGAAGACGAAGACGAAGATGAAGATTCGTCGTCTCTTTTCGCCCACTCTGGGGTCACGCCGGCGCGGTACCGAGTGACTTTCGTCCTCGTCGCTGGGGCCCCATCGCGTGTCATTTTCGTCGAGCGTTCGACCGCGTTTCGCTCCGCCCAGGCGGGGTTGTTCGTGCCTTTTTTACCACTCGGACGCATTTTTGTTCTGAGGAGAAAAACGCTTTCGATTCGTCATATTTGTATTCCTTCTTTACTTTCGACACCGCACGAAACGAATTCAGTGCATTTCAGAGAAGAATGGTAGCCCCTGCTTCGAACGACGATGATGATGATACGAATACTGTTAAAGGCGAGGACGTGATCGACCGTTTACTCGTCGGGTATAAACGTTTCCGTCGGGAAAAATTGACGAAACGATTGGATTCAAAGTTGAAAACGCTCAGCCGGGAAGGGCAGCGCGGGTGCAAAGTTTTGTGCGTGTCGTGTTGCGACAGCCGGTACGACCCGACGCTCGTGTTTAACGCGGACCCGGGGGAGATATTTACCGTGAGAAACGTCGCGAACGTGATACCGAGGTTCGTGAAGCACGAGGATAAAACAGCAGAGACTGCGCACCACGGGACGTGCGCGGCGATCGAATACGCGGTGAAATCGCTGAAAGTAGAAGCGATCGTTGTTTTAGGGCACGCGCAGTGCGGCGGGTGCGCGCACGCGTTGAGTTTGTTCTCAGAGCCGGAGGAGGCAAAAGTCGAAAAGAAAGACGCCGACGTAGACGAGGACGACGGAAGCGGTTACGTGGACGCGTGGTGCGGGTTACTCAAAGAGAGCGTAAAACGCGTCTGCTCCGAGTACGACAAAGACGAACGATTGAGACAGTTGGAACACGAAAACGTCCGACAGAGCGTGGAAAACGTGAAAACGTTTCCGTTCGTCCGGGATCGAATAGCCAAGGGCGAGTTGAAAGTCAGAGGTGGATTTTTTACCATCTTTAGCGGCGGGTTGTGCGTCATGGACGAAGAGACGAAAGTTTTCGAGAGGATCAAAGACGATGACGAACACACACTCGAGAGCGAAGAAGAGAAAGCAGCCTCGAAAGCAGCGCCGGAGGTGGGTGGTGAAAAGGACGACGACGAGAACGTCGATCCTCCTCCGCGAAGCGTCGTCGACGAGAACAAAAGCAACAAGAGGCAAAAGAAAAAATAGAATTCTTTCCCCACAACAAATACTTATACATACTTGAATAAAACACGCGCATAAAACTTCACCCACTCGTCCTCCTCACTCGTCGTCGTTAAGATGATGCCCATTTCCCGCGTTTCGTTCTCGTCGTCGTCTCCCGTGACTCCTCGAGGACAGCCTTCAAGACGACGACGACAAAAGAAGAAGACTTTGGGGGCAAAACCGTTGGCCGCCGCCACCACGGAGAATACGAATAACGACAACAAAAACACGCTTCCTCTCTGGGCGGAAACCCAAAAGAGAAACTCCCCGGCGTTGACGAACATTTCTTTCGCGCTGGTGAACCCGCAAGGCCCGATGAACGTGGGGAGTTGCGCGAGGGTGATGCAAAACTTTGGCATTTACGACCTGAAAATAGTGCAAGGCAGCTCGTTCGTGTTCGAACCGACGCCGGATGATGATTCGTCGGATGATGATGACAATGATGATATTAATGATAAAAATGATGAGAAAAAGAATCGAAGAACAACAACGCAGTACGAGAACAAAGACGAGGCGAGCGAAACGGAAGGCGAAATGCCGGATTTGTTTACCGCGAGTTTATTAACATCCAACAAAGACGCGAAGAAAACGATGAGCGGAGAGGCGTATCGGTTCGCCTGCGCGGCGGATTGGATGCTCGAGAGAGCGTCGAAGGAGGCGTGGTATCCGGACGTGAAATCTGCGACGGCGGATCGAACGGTGGTGTTTGCGACGACGGCGAGAAATCGCGACGGGTCGCAACCGATGTTGGATTCAAGAGAAGCGTGCCGAAAAGCCGCGAAATTGGCTCTGGACGGAGAGAAAGTCTCGTTCTTGTTCGGGAACGAGAGAGTTGGATTGACGAACGAGGAGTTGAGAACGGCGCAATATTTAGTCGCGATACCGACCGCGGGTGTTGGCGAGGTTTGCGGAAAGAGTTTGAAATACACGGGGAGTTCTGGTCCGACGAGTTTGAATTTGAGTCACGCGGTTGGAGTGGTAGCGTACGAAGCGTTCGTCGAGACGACTTTGGAAGAAGACAGAAGAAGGAAAAGTGGACACGGATCGTCGTCGTCATCATCGAGTGGTGGTGGTAGTAGTAGTAGTAGTAGTAGCAGCAGCAGCAGTAGCAACAATAATGATAAAGATGATAACAATAACAGCGATATCAATAGCGAGGAAAGCACGGCGTCTTTGAGAAAGCAAACCAACGCGGGTAAAACGGAAACCGATAAACTGATGAGTTCGGGCGAGAAGCAACAGTTGACCCAGGCGTTATTCAGCGCCAGGCGGTCGTTGGATGTTTGTCCATCAGCTACAGATGATCGCGCGGATACAGAAGACGAGGATTCGATAGATTTACAATCTCGAGAATTTAAAGCGATTGAACGCGTGCTTTCGAACCCGAATCTTCGCGGTCGCGACGCGGCGGTGTTGTTTCAAGTCGCTCGAAGAATATTAGCCGTGATGGAAAACAACGACGAATCTCCGTTGGAGAGAGTCATCGTCGACGAGCTCAAGAAGGTGAAAAAAGTAGACACGCCAATCAAAGAAGCTCGGAACGCTTTGAGGGAGAGATTTAACATCTCCTTGACCAATCGCGAAATCCTCGAAGCGCAGCGACGCGCGGGCAAGTAATGCGAAGAAGATAAGCACTGAAACAAGCATAGAAAAAGCAACTCTCTTCTCGCGAGTACAATTTAATGCAACACACACATAACTAACGTAGCACCAACTAGTAGGCGCAGCAAAAAATTAATTTAGAAAGCATCGTCTGCACGCCGGCAAATATTTATCCGCGCCGCCGACTAACTCCTGCCCGTCCCCGACGTTTACGATTCTCTTACTAAACAACGCCGGTCGTCCGCACTTACACTTCGCGGTTAATTTCGTCACCGAATCACACAGCGGCAACGTCTCTTGCACCTCACCGAATGTCTCTCTTTTGAAATCGCCGTTCAACCCGGCGACTAAAACAATCTTATTGTGCTCGTCCGCCGCGACTCGACAAAACTCGTATAAATTCGTCAAAAACTGCGCCTCGTCCACCGCGACGACGTCGCACTCGTTCCATTTCCGTTCCCCGACCGTCTTCACCACCACCTCCAACTCCAGCGACTTCACCGGGAAACACTCTCTCCCTCTCCCGTCGTGCGTGACTACTTTATCCTTGGCGTACCTCGTATCTTTGTCCGACTTTAAGAGCAAAACGTTCGCGCTCACGGACTCTTCCAACTGTTTCACTCGCTCTAATAAACGCGTCGTTTTCCCGGCAAACATGGGTCCTAAAATTAAATGCACCGACCCGACGCCTTTCTGCGTTTCCTCTTCGCTTTCGTTTCTTTTGTTTTTATTGTTCGTACTATTCGCGACCGAGCTGTTGTTCAAAGAGGAAGTCACTTCTTTCGATGCGTTCTCCTCCTCGTCGCACACCGAGACTTCTCCTCCTCCTCGCGACGCGAAACATCTGAACCCGTTCTTTTTCTTCGTCGTTTTCTTCGTCGTCATCGTCGCGTTCTTGTTGTTCTTCCTGTTCTTCTCGTTCGAAGAAATCATCATCGTCGAAACCATCATCATCCTTCCGCTCGCTCCTCCCTTACCACCACCACGAGTGAGATTCCTCGCAACAGCATGAGCAGTCGCGGAAGAATAAGAACGCGAGGAGGACGAAGAGGGATGATAATAAAAAGACTTTGTCGACTGAACCATCATCATCATCGTTCGTCTCCTAAGCATATATAGAGATGTCTCTTACGTATGGATTTACTATTGAGAAAAAATTCGATTGAGTTTCTTTCCTCGAGAAGAGTTTTTTGTCTCTGTCGTTTTTTT
>Ga0209335_10001915_pt1 | contig 23097 bp, 21 predicted proteins | sample COG_09_FD_184753 | JGI IMG/M metagenome (GOLD analysis project Ga0209335, IMG submission 184753) | Pelagic Microbial community sample from North Sea - COGITO 998_met_09 (SPAdes) (version 2) | ecosystem: Environmental > Aquatic > Marine > Neritic zone/Coastal water | place: Helgoland, sampling...
CTTCTTCGTCTCTCCTCTTCTCGTTCTCTCTCCTCTCTGTCACTCGTCACCACCGTTTTCGCGTGCATCGCGCGCTGCGGATGCTCGTTCTTTCGTCTCGTTCTTCTTTCTTTCGATGCATACATCGCTCTTAAACACGTTTGAAAGAGACAAATATCTGAAGACGTTTCCCCAAAACAAAAGGGCGGTTTCCTCTTCAAATTTATATACACGTAACGCGAAAGAGAGAGAGAGAGAGAAGCGCTGCTCTTTGAAACATCTCTGAGCAGCGTCTCTAAACGCCGCTTTCTTGCGCGCTCTCTCTCTCTCTCGTCTTTGTTTTTTTGTCGAGACGCGAAGAAGAGAGAGAGAGAGAGAGAGAGAAAGTCTCTCGTCATCATCCGACTGCTGAGCGGGTCGTGAGTATCTTTTGAGAGACCTTTTGATTGATTCTTCTTTGCGTAAAGAAAGACGAGGACGACGCAAACGATGGAGAATAAACACCCGAGCGTGGTGTTTACGACGACGAACGCGGTGGAGGAGGCGACGATTCAGACGATTCAGACGACGACATCTTTGCAAGACTCGCCGTTCGTGAGAGAAAAGCTGCAAAAACTGAGCGAAAAAGTTGCCACGAAACGAAACCTTTGCAGAGGGTTTACGAACGCCTTGACGCGATATTGCGACGCGCACGAGCAGATGGCACGAGAAAGCGAACGGTTCGCCAGAGAGGTTGAAGTGTTAGAGGTTGAGATGTTTGGGAAAGAGAGCGGGTTTGCGTTGACGACGACGACGACGAGCGGCGCGAAGAGTATCGCTACGAACAAAAGCATCGAAGAAGAGACGAGGACGGATATGTTGGTCACGAGAGTAAGAGAGAGCGCGGAGGCACACAGTAGCTTTTCGAGAGACGCGAGGGAAACGGTTGGTCACATGTTGGAGGTTTTCGGGACGCACGAGTGCGAGCGGCAAAAAGCGAAGCAGAGCGTCTTCGCCAAGACGGTGGAGAAGGTTGAACGGGAGAGGAGTAAACACGCGAGGTCGAATTCGAGCGTGTCGAAGATGAAGTTTAGCGAAGCCGCGAGCGCGACGGATTTAGCGAGATTCGAGCTGATGGCGTGTTTGCAAAGAGGGGTGCACGAGAGCGAGAGCGTCGTGGAGAAGGTGACGGTGGAGATGGTGAAGAGACATTTGGAGTTTATAAAAAATTTGGGAGGAAATCTGGAGGTGGAGGACGGAGTGAAAGAACGCGAGGAAGCGTTGAGAGGATTCGAAGAAGAGGTGGAGAAGATGATGGGACAGTTTCGGCAAGAGGTGGACGCGTACGCGATGGAGAACGGTTTTAGCGGAGAGCACCACGATGCGGTTGTGGCCGGGATGATTAGTCCGGTATCGGAGGGCGAAGACGCAGAGAATACGACGACGACAACAATCCCTTCCAACTTACCGTATGATGGGAGTTTGACGACAGATCGCGCAAGAGAGCTGTCGAATAAACTCACCGCGTCGTTAGCGAACTTAGAACTATTACGTAGCAAAGCAGCGCGAGAGCGGCAACTACAGCAGCAGCAGCAGCACTCGAATTCCGAGGAGTTTGGTAACCACGGAAGTCTTTCGGCCAGAGAACAACAGAAACAACTCACGGATGTTTTATATGGCGGTGGTAAAGGTAAACACAACAGAAGTAAAAGCGAGGGTTTTAGTATTCACGACGTCTCGTTCAACTCAGACTTGCTCGGCGGCGGCGACGGCACTACTAACGACCAAAACATGAACATCGAAGATCGCATTTTGACGCAAGGGTACCTGTGGAAACGATCCAGAACGCTTCGCGATTGGAAGAAAAGGTACTTTGTTTTAGACGTGTACGGAAACTTGATGTATTATCGATCGTCTTCGAACTCAAAAGCGTTCATTCAGTCGCGATTAGGCGGGGTTTTTGGCGGTAGCAGTCACGAAAACGCCACAAACGACGTCGATCTCACCGAGGCGCACGAAACTGTACGTCTGTTGACGTCTACGGTGAAATCAGGTACTGGCGTAGACCGCGAAGACGATCCGAAAAATTCGAAGCATTTTGTCGCGAACGCGTTTCGTATCGTTTCAATGGAGAAAACGTACGTTTTGCGCGCCGAATCTGAGGAAGCGCAAGCTGACTGGATGGAGGCGATTACCTCCGCCATCGCGGTGTTGCTCAACCAAAACCACCACTTGCCTACTTCCACTTCGCCAACTGATGCCGACGATGCGTACTTTAACAAGCACAAACCGGGTGTAACGTCCGCTGATGCGATGTCAAACTCCTCGCAAACGACTAACACGACTGGTCACCGGAGAACGTTATCGGGATGTTCCGCGTTGTCGTCGGATTTAAGCGACGCGCAGATCGAGAACAACCCTTTCATGAATCCCGACAAGTACGCCACACTCTCTTTAGCAAACGGAAATTCGCCTCTGGAAATCTTGCGTTCTGCGCCTGGGTGTACCACGTGCGCGGACTGCTCGATGCCGGAACCAGAATGGGCGTCGTTGAATTACGGCGTGGCTTTATGCGTTGAGTGTTCCGGTGCGCACCGAAGTCTTGGCGTCCACGTGTCGAAAGTGCGAAGTGCGATTTTAGACGTAAAGGTTTGGACGGATCCGTTATTGAATGGCACTTTCGTTAAGTGGGGCAACGCGAACGCGAACGCAGTTTTGGAGGCAAAGATATTAAAGAAACCGTCGTCGTTTTTGGACAACGACAAAAGCGCGACACGAAAACCGCATCCGAAAAGCACCAAGGAAGAAAAGCTCGAGTTCATAAAGAAAAAGTATACCGAAAAACTCTTCGTGGACGGAAAACGCGAGAAAATTACATCCATGTCGCACCCAGACGCGGAACTTTTGAAAATCGCCGTCATATCCGGCGACGTCGCTGAAATTATGCGCACGTTCACCTCGGGCGCAACCATCGATTCGAGAGATGTGGCGCAGAATATTTTTAAAGCGTGTGCGATGCAAAATTTCACAAATCCAACGGAAGTTATCGAGATAATAGTTCGTAACGGTTTCGATTTAGAAAACTTTAGATGCACGCAAACCGGAAAGACGCCGTTACACTGCGCCGTGATGTCCGATAACGACGCGCTCGCGAAGTTTTTAGTCACGGCGAAACGCTTGGACATCGCCGCGAAAGACGGCGACGGGTTGACCGCGTTGGAAGCAGCGATGCAAAGAGGATACGTGCGAGATGCCGATTTGTTGCACATGTTGAGCGCGAAAGAGTGATTGATTCAGCGTGCTAAAGTCATATGAAATGTACTAGTATTTTTTATTTGTGTTATAAAAATTAGTCATCGCCGATACGAAATATAAAAAAGAATAGTTTACGCTCGGGCTCAGGAGGGAATTTGACTCACTCACGGATAAGAATTCAGCAAATTGATTCATATAGCCAGGTTGTTACCCACATCATCGCCCAAAAGGTTTGTCGCGAACGAACGAGACGAGATACGAAACGAAACAAAACTTTTTCTCGGAAACGCACCTGCTTTTATTTTTCTCCTCTCTTTTACGATACCACCGAGGAAAGAGAGAGCTGAGAGAGAGAGAGAGAGAGAGAGAGAGAGAGAGAGAGAGAGAGAGAAACGATATTCGGCTCAGAAGGAGGTGCAATCATCGCTCAGACGCATCGCACGCGCCGTGAAGTTCAAAATTTTTTTGAGTTTGGGTCATAACATCATCGCCGAAGTTCATGTTTCTTTCTCTTTCTCTTTCTCTCTCTCTCTCTCTCTCTCTCTCTCTCTCTGTATCCAGAAAGAACTTTCCCGAGGACACAGAGATACAAAAAAAAACGCTCCCTCCCTCTCTCTTTTTCTTCTGGCTCAGACGGTTTCTTTAAATCATATTTCGATTTATCATGGAGACGATGTTATGTTATGTATTGTCATCATCGCCATCTCCGCGGGCTCGCGGGTTCTCGCGCGTGTTTTCCGCGCCCGAAAAACGCGCATTCCGCGCGCGCAATCTCTTTTTTTTTGTATCTCTTTCACGGGAAATGTTTGGCTCAACTGTGTGATATCGAGTCGGCTGATATTTTTTTGTGTAATCATAAACACATCCAATCATTCGTAAACAGTGTTCTCATCATCGCCAAAACGCTCTCTCTCTCTCCTTCTCTCGCGCGCGCGTTTAGTATCGAGGCATCGGCGAAAGAGAGAGAGAAAGAAAGAAAGAGAAAAAGAGATATACAATATTAATTTTTTTTTCTTGTGAGGAAAAAAAAAGGCGTTCGGATGAAAAAAAAGAAGGAAAGGAAAAAGACTTGAAAAGAGACGGAGAAAACCCTGACACAAAAGACGACACAAAATCATCGTCTTCGCTCGTCCTCTTTCTCTTTCTCTTTCGATATTGTAACGAAGAAGAAGAGCATCGTCTCGAAAAGACTTTGACGGAGAAGAGATCGATAAAGAAAGGCAGCGAGCGAGTGTGATATCGAGAGCTCTCAAACATGCCGCCGAAAAAGAAGCAAGACAAAGACGACGACAACGAACGGTTGGATCGCATCGCCATCGTGGAAGCGGAACGATGTCGGCCGAAAAAGTGCAAACAGGAGTGCAAAAAACAGTGCCCGGTGGTGAAAATCGGGAAACATTGCATCGAAGTGACGGAGAAGAGTAAGATTGCAAACATCGACGAGTTGTTGTGCATCGGGTGCGGGATTTGCGTGAAGAAATGTCCGTTCGAAGCTATCCAGATTATCAACTTACCGAAGAATTTGGAGAAGGAAACGACGCACAGGTACGGGCCGAACACGTTTAAGTTGCATCGATTACCGACGCCGAAATCTGGACAGGTGTTAGGTTTAGTCGGGACGAACGGGATCGGGAAATCTACCGCGCTTAAAATTTTAGCCGGGAAGTTGAAACCAAACTTGGGGAAATTCGCAAACCCTCCGGATTGGTCTGACATTTTGCTTCACTTTCGCGGGTCGGAGTTGCAGAATTATTTGACGAGGATTTTAGAGGATAACTTGAAGGCGTTGATTAAACCGCAATACGTCGATCACGTGCCGAAAGCGGTGAAAGGGATGGTAGGGACGATTTTGGAGGATAAAGATGGAGGCCCGGACGGCGGCGCGGATAGAGAGTATTTGATTGATATTTTGGAGTTGACGCACGTGATGGACAGAGACGTGGCAAAGTTAAGTGGTGGGGAGTTGCAACGATTTGCAATCGCTATTGTCGCGGTGCAAGACGCGGATATTTACATGTTCGACGAGCCGTCCTCGTATTTGGACGTGAAGCAAAGGTTGAAAGCGAGTCGCGTGATTCGATCGCTCTTGGCGATTAATAAGTACATCATCGTCGTCGAACACGATTTGTCTGTTCTCGATTACTTATCCGATTTCATTTGTTGTTTGTATGGGAAACCAGGGGCGTATGGGGTCGTGACCATGCCGTTTGGTGTGAGAGAAGGAATCAACATTTTCTTGGCCGGTTTCGTGCCGACGGAAAACTTAAGGTTCAGACCGGAAGAGTTGACGTTTAAAGTGTCCGAGAACGAAGACGAACGGTTAGCGCACGTGAACGATGAAGCGTTTAGCATGTACGAGTACCCGTCGATGGTGAAAACGCAAGGTGGATTTACTTTGAGCGTCGACGGCGGCAGTTTTACGGATTCGGAAATTGTCGTCTTGTTGGGCGAAAACGGCACCGGGAAAACGACGTTTATTCGTTTAATCGCCGGTTTAATTAAACCCGACGACGAGACCATCGAGTTGCCCGAGTTTAACGTATCCTATAAACCGCAAAAGATTGCGCCAAAGTTTGAAAAAACCGTTCGCGATTTGTTGATGATGAAAATCCGAGACGCGTTTTTGCACCCGCAGTTCATCTCGGACGTCGTGAAACCGATGAACATTGACCCGTTGTTGGACCAATACGTGAAGAACTTGTCCGGTGGTGAATTGCAAAGAGTCGCGTTGACGTTGTGCATGGGCACTCCCGCAGATATTTACCTCATCGATGAACCGTCGGCGTATTTGGACTCCGAACAAAGAGTCTGGACGTCCAAAGTTATCAAAAGGTTTATTTTGCACGCGAAGAAGGCGGCGTTTATTGTCGAGCACGATTTCATCATGGCGACATATCTAGCGGATAAGGTTATCGTGTACACCGGCCAACCAGCGGTAAACGCGACGGCGACGAAACCCCAAGGATTAGTTACTGGTTTGAACCAGTTTTTGAAGGCGTTGGAGATCACCTTTCGCAGAGATCCGACCAATTATCGGCCGAGGATTAATAAAATGGAATCCGTCAAGGATAGAGAACAGAAACAAGCCGGCGATTTCTACTACGTCGGTGAATAAAAGTCAACAACGACAAGAATAGAATTTATATTGATAATAATAGAAAGATATATACCCAGGTACTGGTATTATATGCGGTATATATGAATGCAGTGTATTCGCTCTATCTATTCAAAACTAATCTGCTCTATATAGTATCATTAAGAAGAAGACTTCAACGCTAAGCTGACTTGCGTAGCTTTGGCTGCTATCTTTCGAGAAATTTCATCTATTCTTTCAACCATTTTTTCTAAATCTTTTCCGTTTTCGCTCGTCGTTAACGCTTCAATGGACTCCTCGTGAGCCGATTTTAACTGCTCCAACTCTTTCGCCAACGTTTCCGCCAGCTGCTTCGGTCCTTTATTGTATTGGTGATGACGATGAACGTTGCTCGGTATCTTTGTAAACGCCGCGCGTTTTTGTTGTTGTTTCGCGAGACCTTCACCACCACCCGTCGCGCTCGCGTTGTCCATTGCTCTTTTTGTCAACTGCGCGTTCATTTCCCCGGCTCTTTGTAACGCTCTACGCAACTCGTCTCTTTCTTCCTCCAAGGATTCTTTCTCGTTCGCCAACTCCAACAACGCGTCCCGGACTTTCAAACAGTGCTTTTCCACGGACGCCATTCTCGTGTTCGCCTCTGACTCCTTCGCGAGAACTCGTGCAATTTCCTCGTCTTTTCTGCTTAAACTCGCTCTCGCTTCTTCCTTCACGTCCTCGATGGCGTTCCCGAACGCTACTCTCAACGCCTCGACTCGTTTCGCCATCCCTTTCTCCGTCTCCAACCGTTGTTGCTTTAATTCCACGTTCAACTTCTTCACGGCCAAAGCCATGTCCGCGCTCCGTTCTCTCACAGCCGCGTTCGCTTTCCTACACTCTTCCTCTAAACTTTTGATTTGGTCTTTTCTCTTTTCATTCTCGCTCGTCAGCTGCTCGTTCTCTCTCGTCAGTTTTCCTTCCTTTGCGTCCCTCTCTCTCCTCTCCTTCTCCCATTTCCGTTCCTTCTCCTCCAACGCATTCAAGCACTTCTCTCGTTCGTTTTCCACCTCCAATCGTCGCTCTATGTGTCTTCTCATCTCATCGTCCGCGTCTCTCCGCTCCCCGCTAAACGCCACCGCGGCGTCGTCCAGCGCCCGTTCCGCCCGCTCCGCTCGTCTCGACTCTTTCGCTCGCGACTCTCTCTCCCTCCGTAACTCCGCGTGTACTTCCGAAGTGCTCTGTTCCATCGTCAACTGCCGTATCCGCCTCTCCGTTTCCTCTTTCACCGAATACAGCTCCGACTGCGTCTCTTTCACCACTAATTCGAGCGCATCTCGGTTTGATTCCAACGTTTTCGTTTTCTCGTTCGTTCTTTCCAACGCCTCGTTTTGAACTCTCACTTCGCTTGTCATTTTTTCAATCTCTCGAACACATTCATCGTTCTTGATTTTCAAACCTTTCGCGATCGATTCCGCTTTTGACAAATCTCTTTGCAGCAGTTTGTTTCTCTGTTCGGATCGCTCGAAATCCGAGTGTAATTTCAACGCGCGCAATTTGAACAGGTGCGTTTGCCGCGCGAGCAACTCATTATTGGACGTCGTTTCTTCGCCTCTCATTTTTGAATTTTCCCTCTGATTTACTCTTGGTATCTACGTTTGTTATTGCTCTGTTCAAATCGACGACATCACGCGCATACTTTGCAGAGCGTGCAAAAAGTGTGCCCTCGATTTTCTTCTGTGATTCACCTTACAGAAAACACACAGACACACGTGCGCTCCTTTTCTTAATCGTTATTACACGGGGCCTTTTCTTTGTTGTTGTTGTTGTTGTTTTGTTGTGTCAAGTTTGTTGTTGTGCGGTTTTTGAGCTTTCCCTTTAAAGTCCTTTTGTGTCCCTTGTTTTTTAATCACTCCTTTGGTCCATTTTTTTTTTAATTTTTTTCAAATTTCTGCCCAAAAAGCAGCCTGACACAAGGGAGAAAAGACACACAAAAACACCTCTTTGGGATTCCTTTATTCTTATTCTAAATTCTCTCTTTTGTTCTGCGTTTAGGCGCCCTTTGCTTGCGGTGAATTTGAGATTGAACACACATATATATATATATACACACACACATATAAGATGATGCGCTGCGTTTTTGCGTCTTCTTCTTTTTCTTCTTCCACATGTCTGACGAGTGGTCGTTTTTCCAACGATTCTTCGAAGACGACTGTTGTTCACAAAAACAATCGGAACGTGTTCTCCTTCTCGAATGCGAATCAGAGACGTTTAAGACGAGGAGGAAGAGGTGTATTGGCGTTTCAAAAAGGAGCAGTGGTCTCGTCCTCGTCTGCGAAAGAGCAAGAAGATTACGATCGAAGATTCCAGGAATCCACCAACGCCGGTTTGATGTTAAACGGGAACCGAGCGCCGAGAGGCGGCGATTCCCCACCGGAAGGGAGGTGGAGTTGGACTTTGAACTGGGATTACATGACGTTTGATCGAGAGACGGAGGTACCGATTGAAAACCCATCCGAACAGGAGTTAAAGGAGTGCTCGATGCTTATTGGCTCTTGTCCGAGATCTCCGGGAGATATCGATCGGTTGATCGATGAAGCCGGGGTGGAAGCCATCGTCTGTTTGCAGTGCGAGTTGTGCCACGAGGCGATGGAAATCGATTGGGAACCGATTCGGAAGCGGTGTTTAGAACGGAACGTGGTTATTTTAAGAGTTTCGGTGAGAGATTTTGACCGGTTGGATCAGTCCAGACGGTTGGCGGATATGACCAGGGCGTTCAATTTGTTACACGATGGATTAGGGAGGAAGACGTACGTCCATTGCACGGCGGGGATTAATCGAGCGAGTTTGACTGTTTTGGGGTATTTAACTTTTTGTCGAGGGATGGAGTTGCAAAAAGCGATGAACATTATTCGAACGTGTCGACCTCAGTCGAACCCGTACGAGGTTTCTTGGCAACGCGCGAGGAAGATGCTTTTGAGCGAACGCGTCGAGGACTTATACTTGTACGCGAACACGGACGGCGGAGGGTGTTCGAAAGAGGAAGGAGGGGATTGGATCGCGAGAGATATGGATAAAGCGGAGAGAGGAATTATTCAGCAAATGTTTCAGAGGAGTCTGGAGGTGGATAAAGGTCTCTCACACGCGCTTTTGAATTTGAACCAAGACGGGAAGTGATGAATTAAAAGGATGGACGAATGATGATATGTGGGGACGTTTGAGAGGAGGAAAGACGAATTTTTTGTACAAGAAGAAGCGCGCGTTGTTATTTTGTAAAAGTGTAGCACTCGTTGTAATATCCGAGTGTATTTATGTTGCATTGAATGTTACCGTAAAGCAACTCTCATGAAGTCTCTATGTGCGTGTAGGTATGTTAACGTTTTCAATTAAAATATTATCCTAGCATCGACTCTAAGTCGATATCTTTCGCCGAGAGTACTTTTTTGGCGCCCAACTTTAGAGGTTTCGCGCCGAGTTTCTTCGCGCCTAGACTGACGTGCCCGCCACTGTTCATCGGTCGTCTTTGCGCTGCCGGAGCAGGCGCGGCGAAGGCTTCGTCCATGTCTTCGCTCCCCCATCCATCGCTCGTGGCGCTCGCGTTGCTCATTTTCTTCGCTCCCATGCCGGCAAGAGAACCTCCCGGTCGGGCAGCCGTCGCCGGTCGCGACGACGTGGTGGACATTTTACTCAAACGCGCTCTCGCTTCTTCTTCTTCTTTATCGAATCCAGAGTAGTCGTCGTCGTCGTCGTCCATATCACCCCATCCGTCCGAAGGATTTTTTGTTGTCCCTGCTGGTGCTTGTTCTCGGCTATTAAAATTATTATTGTTATGACTAAGATCTTCCTCACTTCCGAAATTCTTCAACGACGGAGGCGGCTGTTCTTCGTAAATCGGACTGGAGTTGTTGACGTACCCACCGCCTCGAGATTTTACCGCTTGCGCTGGACTCGGGTTTGGCGACGGGTTCGGACTCGCGTTTGGAGTTAAACCGTACAATCTTGGCGGCGGTGCCGAGGACCCGAAACTTTTCGCCGCAAACACCTCGCTGTTCAAATCGATGTTATCGCCGTTGTTTACGCTATCGCTATCGTTGCTACCGACTTGACCAACTGCATTGGCCATCTTGTCAACCGCCCACGATAACATCGATCCAGCTTTGCTCGCTTTCTTCTTCGCTTTCTCGTGCGCTTCGGCTTGTTCCGCTTCTAACATTCTTTGCGCTTCTTCCGGGCCTAATTTCATCGCGTTTGAGTTTCTTCGAAGAATTTCCATGAAGACATTCATAGTCTCAAACGCCTCCTCTCGGACTGATTGCTCGACATCAGTCATTAAAGGCGCAATGGACGGTACGATTCTCGAGGAAAGTTCAACTGGTTCATAATATTGCGTGGTATATTTTAACGCCATCAAACCAGCCTGTCGCGCGTTTGGAAACGCGTCTCTCAACGCCCTCGTAAACGCATTACACAAAACTCTCTTCGCCGTGGATTCCGATAAATACGTCGCCACGTTTCCTAGACAAATCGTCGTGTTTGCTCGAATAGCCGGTTGTTCGTCCACTTGTAACTTAGATAAGTGCTTCAACAAACTCGACCCTAACGTTCGTTGCGTTAATTTCGGAGCCAACAATAACACCGTGCGTAAAGTCAACTCTCTCACAAACGGATCTTGATCGTTAAATCCAGTCGATATCTTATCGTAGATGATTTCATCCGTCATCTTTTCGTCCATCGCGTGGACGTATTTTTGCAGGTGCTCCAACAATGCCACGCGAATTGCTCGGTCTGTTTTGTCGTACAACTTCACGATGGTTGGGATAATTTTCTTCTCGAAGACTTCAACCGGTAAATTTTTCGCCGCTTGCAACATCGGGGTGATGGCTAACGCCGGCGCAGCGCCGAATTCGAGAGCGGAGCATAGTTTTGGTAGGATTTTTCTTTCAACCGTGACCGTTGCCAAACCTTCCATAACTCTCGGTAAGTGTCTGAAAAAATATTCTTTCTCGATGGCGTCTTTCAAGCTCAAGTTGTCGATGAAGGCAATCGTTTCAACCAATTTGTTCTCGAACAAGGTTGAGTTTTCAATCAACTTTTTAGGATTGTATCGTCTCGCCGGTTGACTCCCCAACAACTTTTGATACTCTTTCAATAACACCTTCGGTATGTGTTGAATGTCTCTCAACTGTTCCGCGCTCGTCATCGCCCCGCCGCCGTAAACTTCTCGAATCAAACATCCCAACCCCCACGAGTCGATGGCCCACGGCGGCCCTTCCGGAACGGACTGCCAATCGCCTCTGCGATACTCGTCCGGTTTATACTGATCTGGAACCATATACGCGCCGTGCACGATAGACGCCTGCCCGTTCACCCCTCGTCCAATCTCGTTCAATTCGGAGACTAAATCGAACCCGGCGATTTTCCACTCTAAATTTTCCGTCACGACAATCGAGGACAACCCTATCGCGCCGTGGACTAATCCAACCGCGTTGTTCAAGAACGCAATCCCAGTCGCGACTTCGCGAATGCCCAACGCAAAATATTCGTCTCTCTGATGCGTCCCCTTCGGCACATCTTTCAAGTGATCTTCTAACTGCACGCATTTTTCCTGTTGTTGTTTTTGTTGTCAAGTAGATACCAAAATGAAAATTTTACGACGCCGGGTGAGCGGAAAGTTCGTACCACATCGAGCGCGGGAAGCGAGTACGTCCAACGATCGATTTACGGAATCCTTTTTTCCGTAACAATACAATATTTGGATGATCGAAGAAAAGAGAGCAGAAATCAAAAGAAGAAGATGTTATCGAACGCCGTTCTCGAAAAACAAACAAACATACCGTGACCACGTGAATGGTAATCTCGTTCCCACTCTCGATCTCTAACGTTTCTTTCACTTGCAACACGTTCGGGTGTTTGCACAATTTCAAACGTTTCGCCCCGTTCCTGGCTAACTCTAACGCCACTCGTTCTTTCTCCTTGTCTTTAATCTTGCACGTGAATACAGTCACCACCTCGCCGGTTTCCTGCGATTTGCCCTCGAACGTTTTCCAATGCGAGCCGAACAAAGTTCGCGAGGAGGAGATGATTTCGCCGCCGACGATATCGTGCGCGAGCTTTGGACCGGATTGGAAGAGAGAGCCGATCGCTGATCCGAAGTACGAACTCATCAGTATTGTTTTACGCGTTCTTCTGTTTTTGTGCTCTCTCTCTCGCGCGCGTTGTTCTTCGTGTAAGAGTCGTCGAAGAGTGGAGCAAGAAGGAGTGGAGGAGAATTTTGCGTCGATATTTTAGGGTTTCATACCCTAATAACAAGGTGAGAAGAAAACAGCATCTCACATGTGATTGAATATTACTCTTCATACTACTACTCTCTGATACGTTTAAACGCGTGGCAAGAATAGCACACTAACAATGAGCAGACGAAGAAAGAACCCACACCCTCAGCGCGCGGTGAACGCGAGGACGGTTTTGAAGGCAGAGAAAGAAGAGGAACCTTTGGTGTTGCGTTCGAGGATGATGATTCCTGATGCCGAGGACGAGGACGAGGAGGCAAATCGTCAGATGCGACGAAAAGTTAAAAAAGGGGAGAAAAATTCAAAATCAGCAGAGAGAAGTGTAGCGCGAGGAGAGAGGGAAAATAGAGTAAAGACGATGATACCGCCGAACGCGAACCAAAAACCAGATGAACCTGTACCACGAAAACCAGCGCTCGATGCGACGACGACGATTTCACCTCCTGCTTTGATGCAACAAAAAGTGTCACCCAAAGGAGGAATGCAACTCCCCCCGATACCGCCGCTCCCGGAACACCTCAAAAACGCGGACACGGAAACAAAGTTACTCTATTTCCGGGAGGCAAAACGCGTCTTAATTGAAAAGTGCCGAGAGAATCGGTGCGGGAACGACGAGGTGACCAGGGAGACGCATGGTTTAGGAGAATTCACATCGGGTTGGAAAAGGCCTGGATTACGCGAGTGCACGGCGCAGGAATTCGCGTACGATTTCTTCAAGTTTCACGAGCAACGAGGCGAGTTTGATTACGAAAACGTGTGGGAGTACGTCCTCGTTCGTTCACGTTTGATGTTTTTTATGATTATATACGGTGGTCGACATCGAGAGATGAGATCTTTCTTCTTTGCCCGCGCGTCGTCTCGGCGTCGTCGGCGTCGCCGATGACGCCGCTTGGCGGCATCCAGTTGTCGTCGTCTCGGCGTCGTTTTACTGTTTTCTATGATTTAAAACTGACCAAAAGCGCGTTCTCTCGCGTTCTTCTTACTCTCTCTCTTTCGCTTAACAGTAAACTGGACCGACTCATCTCGCGCTCCGGGAAACCGTTCGATTTGTTAACCTTTTACGGCGAAGTCTGTCGAAGAGGTGGTTTTGGTCGAAACAGGGTCGAGGCAAAGTGCAGATTTTCAATCTCTAAGATCTTTAAAGTCATGTTTAACTACTTCGATCAGCACTCGTACACGGACATCGGGAATAAGCTGTTTGACGTGTACGAGCTCTTTTTTTTACCGTACGAAAGAGCGCACTCACAGGAAGACGTGGCGGAGAAGTGGGAAAACAGAGAAGGCGTGCCGAGAGTGCAAGATATTGCGAATCAGTTTTACTATTTGAGAGAACGGAAGGAGGTGGAGAAGGCGCAAATCGCGATGCATTTGAGACGCGGGAAGAAGTACGATCCGAATTTCGTGCCGATGTTTAGAATGAGCGTCCATCGAAGTTTGTTGTTGGAGGGGGTAGAACAAGAGAAAAACGCAACAAATTGAGCGAGATTTTTGTAAGTCTTGCAATCATCAATACTAGCATAAGAAATTATTAGCGCGGAAATTAGAAGTAGCGTATTTGGGGGAAGCGATGTAAAACTGAGAATCATTTCATACATGTACCTGTGTATGTGCAATAATACTTTTTCTTTTATAAAACAAATCTCGCTAAATCTTTCTTCTTGAGCAAATCTCCAATCGCTTCTTCCACCTCTTTTACATCGATCGTTACCGTACACTTACCGTCCAATCCTTTTTCTTTGTGCTTCCTCGCCTCCTCCGGCGCGTCGAAGCTAATCTTTTCGCATATGCGTTCGACGATGGCGTGTAACCGTCGAGCGCCAATGTTATCGACGTTCGAGTTGATTTCCTCGGACAATTCCGCCATTCTCAAGACTGATTCTTTAGTGAACTCTAAGTTTATGTCCTCAGTTTCCATCAGCGCTCTTTGTTGTCTCAAAATGTTCGCTTTCGGTTCGGTTAAAATCCGATGTAAATCGTCCTTGGTTAAACCTTTCAATTCCACGCGAATGGGTAATCGGCCTTGTAACTCTGCCAACATATCGCTCGGTTTGTTTTGGCTGAACGCACCGGACGCGATGAACAAAATATGGTCTGTAGAAACGTTCCCGTATTTCGTAGAAACAACCGACCCTTCAATGATTGGAAGTAAGTCCCGCTGCACGCCTTCCGAAGAGGCGTCGGCGCCGTGTCGAGAATCCGAACTGGAAACAATCTTATCGATTTCGTCGATGAAGACAATCCCATCGGACTCGACCGCAATCACCGCCTCTTTCGCGATGGCTTCCTGGGTTAGCAATTTATCAAATTCAGCTTCTTCGATGACTGGTTTACACTCGCGCACGGTCATTTTTCTCTTGTTCATGGACGGATGGGAACCTCCCGCGCCTCCCTTCTTGGAAAACATCTTGTCTACTTTAATGACTAACTCGTGGATCGGTAACGGACCAGCCGACGGATCAAACCGAACGCCATCGGGATTTCCACCGGCGCCTTCCGGTAACTCCACTTCAATCAACCGATCGTCTAACGCGCCTTCACGATATAACGCTCGAAACGCCTCCCTCGTTTCCTCCGACGCGCTCTCTCCGCAAACGAAATCCAAAATCTTATTTTCAATCATCTCCGCCACTCTCGATTTAAATCGTTGCTTAAGTTTCGTCTTCGTCAACGTGATCGCGTTATCCATCAAATCTCGAATAATTTGATCCACGTCTCGGCCGTGAAATCCAACCTCCGTAAACTTCGTCGCCTCGACTTTCACGAACGGCGACTCGGTGATCTTCGCCAACCGTCTGGCGATTTCCGTCTTCCCGCATCCCGTCGGCCCAATCATCAAAATATTCTTCGGCACGATTTCGTCTCTCAAATCTTCCGGACACCGGTGTCTACGCCATCGGTTTCTCAGCGCGACCGCCACGGCTCTTTTCGCCGCGTTTTGGCCGACGATGTAATCGTCCAAAAGTTTCACCACTTTCGTCGGCGTCAAGTCGTCCGCCTCCGCGCCGGCGCCGAAAGATAAGTCTCCGGTTAACGATTGTAACGTGATCGGTTCTAAATCGCTCGTTTTCTTCGATTTGATGATTGAATTTGCTGCTGGTGGTGGTTCTGTTGTACTCGTCGTCGTCGCGCTGCTACTGCTATTACTTCCTTTCGCTTTCCCTTCTTTCCCTTTCTTCCTTTCCTCCTCTCCCTCGTCGTCGTCACCGAAATCATCGTCGTCGTCCCCGCTTTTCACCGTATCCGCGCTCGCGCTCGCGAACCCTCTCGATGTCGTCCGAATCGTCCTCTTTTTCGTCCTCGCCGAAGAAGGAAAAGTACTAAGGTTTTCGACGAATCTTGTTGATAACGGTCTCACCCCCGAGACGTCGTTTTGATCCAATCTCGTCCTTTGCGACGACGACGATGAAAACGAGGACGCGAAACTACTCACGGGAGAAGAATACGAAGAAGAAACGGACCGAACGACATTTTCGTTTACGCGTGCGGTGGTCGCTCGAAAAGGACGACAACTTTTTACGCTCCTTCTTTTCGCGAGAGAAGAGACGAACGCTTTTCTCATATTTATCTCTTCTTTATGAGGGAAAGTTCCCCATTTTCGAGTGCTCGAAATGTATCCATTTTCTGGCAATGAAGGATCAAAAACGAGAGCGGGGAGGAAAAGGAAACGTTCGGGTGATTGCTTCGAGGATGACGACGACGGTGCGAGAGTTTTAGATGAGTCGTCTCCGTCTCCGAAATCTTCTTTGTGGGAGGTGATCGTGAAGTGGGACGATGTGAGTTTTAAACATGTGCTTCCGAGAATGCATTCGAACGATTTGAAATTCTTGCACGGAGTGAATAGTGAAACGAGAAAGTTGATTAAGAGATCCTCTCGCGCGGGTGATTTGGAAAAGAGGTTTAAATTGAAACAGATGTCGTCGATATCGACTTTGGAAGTTGCGTGGGAGAATAAATCGTTGTGGGCGTGGCGCTGGGATGAAAGATCTTTCTGCTCTCAAGTTGCTCTAACGAATAAACTCGAGTTGCTCAAGTGGGCGCGAGAGGAGAAAAAGTGTGAGTGGAATGCAGGGACGATTAATATGGCCGCACGTCGAGGTAATCTGGAAATGGTAAAGTATTGCGTTGCAAATCGGTGTACTGTCACTGCGGATGCTTGTGCAAATGCTGCCAAAAACGGTCATCTCGAGTGCCTCAAATACTTACACGAAGAAGTCCAAGCGCCTTTGAATTCGCCACATCGCCCTGGTCGTACTGCCTCATGGGCGGCTAAAAGTGGTCATCTTCATATACTTGAATATCTTGTCGAGCGTAAGTTTGATAAATATAACACAGTGCGACCAAGTTTAAATGCGTGTGCGCATGCGGCCAAGAACGGTCACTTAGACTGTTTGAAGTACTTACACGAAACCGCCAAAGCGCCTTGGGACGAGGACGCCGTACGAGAAGCGCACAAGAATAACCAAACCGAATGTGTACAATACCTCCTCGATAACAACTGCCCTTTACCATGGGATTGGCGATACGAACGCGGAGAGTTACGCGTACCAGAATAATAAAATCGCATTTTGACTGAAAGAAGACAAACAAAAGCAGTAGTAAAAGTAGTGTAATAAATTGTTGACGACGCTCTGTATAACTCCACATTTTCATTTTGTTTTTACCACACGAGTCGAAAGGGAAATGGCGACGTTCACGACGTTGCAGCGAGAGTACCGCCGAACGGACGGCACCGTCGTCTCCCTTCCTCCGGGGACGATAAAACTGCTGGAGAAAAAGAAGTCTGACGTTCACGTTTTTTTAAACAAAGACCGAACGAAGACGAAACTCGTGAAGTTGTTCCTGCTTGTAATGCTCGCGTGGATGGTGTTCGCGATGCAATCGCATCCGGATGTAAAGAAGACGAGAGGAGTTATATCCGGACCGAAAGCGTTCTCACTGTTCGGTGGTAGGAAAGATTTAAGGCACACGTCTTTAGAACAAAGAGATATGCTCAGAAAACAAAAGGCGGAGGAAAGAGAGCGGAGAGATGTAGAGAGGTACGGCGCGACCAACCCGGCGTTGAGAGGCTCGAGCGAGTTAGAGATGACCGGAAAGAGGAAAGACAATCGAATCGATTGGAAGGAGAAAGTAAACGAGTTAGGGCGAGAGTACAAGGAAAATAGAAGAAGAGCTGAACGAGAAAATAGGTGGGACGGCAAAGCGCAGAAATACGGGATGTTGTCCTCGAGAGGAGGAGGTGGAGACGCTTCGTAGCGTTTACTCGTGCGCGCTTTTCGCGTACGAGTTCGATGATGTACTATATGTGTATATACAACACTTTAGCAAAATGGTGTCGTCCTTTTCGATGCTTTTATTAGAACCTTGAATAGATAGCAGAACTACATCGATTATATGTGTCTCTGATAGCCCCGAGATGCGTTTTGGGATGATGCTGATGATGCGCCAAGAGAGCATCTCTTCGGTGAAAAGTTCGTTACATCTCCTCATTTTTCAACCCACATCAGACGCGCGCAAAAACAACAATGCCTTCTTCTCCTCCTCCGAAGAAGAAGAAGAAAAACAAATCTCTCCTCGTAATCCTTTGTTCGTTCTGTTTCTTCTTCTGGTTCAAACCGTCCGAACCGTTTTTAGTTCCGTATTTAGTCCACACGAAAGGCTTCTCGATTCGAGAAATCAACGAAGAGATTTTCCCGGTGTACGTGTACGCGTTCTTCGCGTGGACACTTCTGAGCGGACCGATTGCGGCGAAATACGGGTCGAGATTTATGCTCAGAGTGGGGGTTTTGTCTGAATTTGTCGTCAGATGGGTGCTAATATACGGGGAAAGCTTGCATGCTATGCGGTTTATGCAAGTGTGTTTTGGAGCGACGATCGCGAGCTTTCCGTTTGCGTTTAGTTACGGGGTGGAGATTTTTAGCAGCGCGACGAATACGGAGCTAGAGGAGGAGGATTTTGAAGATGACGACGTAAGCGATACTATTGACAACAACAACAACACGTATCATTGCGACGAAAAGAAGGAGAACGAAAAGCACAACGGGGACCAAACCGGGTACATCAGCGCGACGTTTGCGACGAGTTACGCGTTCGCCGGAATCGTCGGCCAACTGGCGGTGTCGTTCGGCAACCGGCCGGCGAAAGCGGAGGATCGAATAGCCGAGTTGTTTTGGGTGAGTTTAACGAGCGTAGGTTTGGCAGTTTTGGTGGCGTTTTTCGTGTTGCCGGATGTTAGTGGTCGGAAGAGTCAGAGGGAGAGGAATTTTAGCGAGAGGAGAGGTAGCGATGGTAGATTTTCGGCGATAGGGGAGACCGTGGAGACGATGAGACTGGCGTACTCGGAACTGGGGACGAGGTGTTTGTCCATTTACTGGGTCGTCGCTTCAGCTGGGCTTAACTTCGTGCAAACGTACGGTTCGAATTCGTGGTATGAAACTGACGCAGATTCTGGTGTAGATAACGGGTACTTTGTTTTCATCGCGCAAATTTCTATCGCCACCGTCTCTTTGTTCGCTCGCGCGAGAGTGGTGAGCGAAGATTTCGGCAATCGACCTGGATTCTATTCTTTGTGTTCAATTTTCGGATTTGTTGCGGCGCTCTTGTCGGGGCATTGGGGGAGTGGACCAACGAAAAATCTCGGGTCTAAAGTTATAGCCATGTTCGTTTTCTACGTAATTTTAACGTCCGCGGTGAATTTAGGATTACTCGTGTGCTACGCGAGAGCGAGCGCGTGTATTTCCGACGGGTTTGAACGGAGGCGAGAGGAAGAAAAGAAGAAACGAGCACTCACAACTCCAGAGGCGATCAATAATAGTAATAATAACAATAGTAGTAGTAACAATAATAGCGGTAACGATCGTGAGCTTGGTGAACAGTTCTCCTCCGTGAAAGAAAAAGCTTCCATCCGAATGCTTTTCGGCATGAACGGCATCTTCGCCGCGTTTACGTTGTGCATTCTTCAAGCGGCGACGACAGGCGATTCCGCGAAAACGATCGTCAGGGTGGGCGCCGCGTTTATACAGATTGGAGCGGTTATAAACGCAATCACAACTAGACTCGTTGGCTTGAAGAACGGGTACACGTGTTCTAAGTTTGAAGAAAACGAGAGGAGACGGAAAGGAGAAATAGGAGGCAGGGACAGTCATGAAATTGAGCTCCACCACGCGCGAGTGTAAAAAACTATATGTATGCATACCTTCATTCGTCATCGCTATCAAAGTCTACGTAGTTGACAATCACGTCTTCATTCGTCTTCTTCTTTTTCTTTTTCTTCGCTTTTCTCAAAGAGGCGTCGTCAAGATCGTCAAAATCAGACGATTTCGACTTCTTCTTCTTCCGTTTCTTCGGCAAAATATCGTTGTCGTTTTCCTCGTCATCCTCGTCATCGTTATCGCTATCGTCGCTATTATCTGCATCTACCCTTTTACCTTTTTTCTTCTTTCTATTTCCATCTCTATCTTGGAACGTGTCCCAGGCGACGCACGTCAAATTTTGCTTCGCGTACGCCGCACCTAGACATTTCCTACTGGAGCCGTTATACACTCGAACGTATCTATCTAACCCAACCGTGGCTACTAAATCTAAAGTCGGGTGCGCTTCGATTTCGCGAACGCTCCCCGAATTGCCCCGAATTGCGCCGCACGCTTTACTCGTTCTCAAATCGATGGCGCAACATTTACCTCGACTGTCCGCGGCAAACATCCGGTGTTCGTCGACGGAACTAAAAGCGACTGAATTCACCGGCGCTTCGCCGTATTCCACTTCCATCGTCGCGCGTTTATTCGCCCTAGTATCGTACAACCTCACTTTCTTCTCCCCCGTCCCGACGGCAAAAACGCAACTTTCGTTGCCTCCGTTTGCTTCCCCGCGATCTTTAAACCGCGCGCATTTCACCCACGGCGGTGCTCGATAATTCAACCTATTCACCGGCGGAGGTTTCGCTTTCCACACCAACTTCCCTTCCTGCTCTACATCCACAATCTTCACGTCGTTTCCTTGCCCTTTCCCTCCGTAAAGTAACCGCTTCCCATCTTTACTCGCTCGCGCGCACAACACCACCCCTTCTTCTTCTCTCCTCGCGACGTCCTCTTTCAACAACGCGAACGAACGCGCGTCCGCGCCGCCGCTTTTCCACGTCCCCTCGCCATCCTCTTTCACTCGCAACACGGTCACCGTCCCGTCCTCCGCGGCCACGGTGAGCTGTTTCCCGTCTTCCGTAAAATCTAATCCAACGCATTTCGGGACCGAAACTGCCGCTACTCCTCCTACCGTTTTGTCATATAAAGGCTGAAAAAATCCACCGTTCCCAGCCCGAACGATTTCCACCTTCCCGTTTCTTCTCGCGACGGCGTACAGGTTACACCCCATCTGGCGGTGAAAACTCGAGCACAGTTTCTCAATCCCAAAAGTTTCTTTATTCTTCTTATTCTCGTAAGTGTTTGATACGCAATAAGAAGAATCGAATCGATGGAGAATGGCGCCGTACGCGTTCGAGGACGACGCGAAGCGCAGGTATCCGAGCTCGTCCGCGCAGAGCAGAGAGATTTCTTTCGACGAATTGGAAGATGATTTTTTACTCTTCCCGTTTTTGCTCGTCATCTCTCCTCCTTTTCCTCCTCCTTATCCTTATCCGCGTTTGCTTTTAACGCTGCTTTCGTTGGAGACGACACTACTTTGCCGTCGTCGTCTGAATCGTCTTTTGAATCGTCGCGATTTTGACGCGCAGATGATGAAAAGAGAGAGAAAGAGAGAGAGAAAGAGAGAGAGAGAGTGCGTTATTTTTTTGTGGAGGTGGCGGCTCGTTTTGAAGATGCGTGATATAAAAAGTGTAAGAAGTTGTTTAAATAAAATCAATCAATCCTCTTCGTCTCTGTGAATGGTCTTAAACCGGTACCCTTCCACGCGTTCCTTCATCCTCTTCTTGTACTCTTTATCGTGTTTCTTCCCACTTCTGGCTAAATCTTCTAACGAGTGCTGCTTCCCTTCTCTCTCTTCCAACGCCATGCGTTTTTTAAAGAGCTCGTCTTCGTGGTGCTTATCGGCCAACTCGGCGGCTTCGAGCAATTCTTTGACGTCCATTCGGTGCGGTTTGACGAAGGTTGTGTCCACGCCCAAATAGTCCATGTGTTTGACGACTTTCTTTGCCGCGTGTTCTTTCAACAAATCGTGGTCGTTTTTGCACTTTTCGTGTTTCCCGGTCAACTGTTCGTTTTCCTTCTCGTAAAACTTTTGCGTGTCTTCTAAATTTTCAACCTTGTAGAAGAGCATTTTCATCTCTTGCGAACAGTTGGTGGCTAATTTCCCCAACGCCGCGGCTAATTTATTCCTCTCTTTCGTCATCGTCACCAATTCCGCTCTCAGTTGACTTGAATCCATAAACGACCATCTCCGTTTCTCCTCCGCGGTGACTTCGTTCTCGCTCGAACGCAACGTCGTTCCGAGCAACTCTAAATCCCCATTCGTCGCTTCCTCTACCGCCTCCTTCGCTTCTTCTTCGATTTCATTCTCCATGTTTTTAAACGCAATCGCGGTTTTGTCTCCTTTCGCCACCTCTTCCGCTTGCATTTTCGAAGCTCGTTCCACTTTCGCTTTATCTTGCGTCGGGTTCGTGCTCGTGAATTTAGGCCGGGCGTTTTTGTTCACGTTTCCGTACATCCGCGCTAACGCGTCGTCCGCCGCGTACTTGTTCGAATCGAAGTAATTGTTGTTATTATTGTTATTATTATTAGTATTGCTTCTCTCGTTCGAATCTGCGTCCTCGTCTTCCGTCCTCGTCAAAGCGAATTTGGATCGCTTCAAGAGCGCTCGACGGTGCGGATTTGAAAACGAATTCATTTCCCCGGCTTTCGAAGAAGACGAAGACGAAGACGAAGAATCCTCCTCCTCGAATAAAAACCCGTTCGCTTTGAACGACGACGAAGAGAACACGAAGACGAGCACGAAGAAGACAAAGGTCGGTGACGCGAACGGAAGGCGTTGATGTATCATCTCGGGAGTCTTTTAGAGGGGCAAAATGCGTCTCGAGGAGTGACGAATTTCGTGTGGCTGAAAAAGACGAGAAAGACTTTGCGAAGACTTGTGGATATAGTAGGTGTTTGAAAGGAAACGCGGATGACGCGGATAACGCATTAAGCAGAGGCGCGCGTAAAGGTACCGGTATTATTACACGAGGACTATAAAAGAGCAGCTAATGTTGAATACGCACGTGGATTTTCAATTGACCAGATGTACGAAAACGCTTCTCGCACACATCACACTCGTACGGTTTCTCGTTCGTGTGAATACGCTTGTGGCTTTTCAAATGACCAGATGTACGAAAACGCTTCTCGCACACATCGCACTCATACGGTTTCTCGTTCGTGTGAATACGCATGTGGACTTTCAAATTACCAGCTAGAGTAAAACGCTTCTGACACACATCGCATTCAAACATCTCGTTCGTGTGAATACGCATGTGCGTTTTTAAACTACCAGATTGAGTAAAACGCTTCTCGCACACATCACATTCGTACGGTTTCTCTTTCGTGTGCG
>Ga0209335_10001917_pt1 | contig 23093 bp, 25 predicted proteins | sample COG_09_FD_184753 | JGI IMG/M metagenome (GOLD analysis project Ga0209335, IMG submission 184753) | Pelagic Microbial community sample from North Sea - COGITO 998_met_09 (SPAdes) (version 2) | ecosystem: Environmental > Aquatic > Marine > Neritic zone/Coastal water | place: Helgoland, sampling...
CAATAACTTATGGTTTATCTTTAGGTGACTTAAATGGAGATGGGTTACTTGATATTATTACAGCTAATTCAGGTGATGAAAATATTATTTACTATAATTATTTCAATATTGTAAGATAAAGTATGAAAAATATTTTAACTAGAGGCGGAATTGAAATTATTGCAGTTTTTATTGGGATTTCAGGCGGCCTCTGGTCTGAGAAACAATCAGAATTAAATAAAATAATTAAAAGTGAAGAAACTGCTTTAATGTCTATTAAAGAGGCTTTAGTATCAGACTCGACAAGCGTTTATTGGATAATTAAAAGTATAGAAAAAGAACAAGAGAACACAGATCTATTTCTTAAACATATATCAAAAGATACAGTCCTATCGGAAAAAGAACTCAATAATAAAATGTGGGATTTGGCATATTTTCAATATTTAGTTCAAGATAAAAGTGTTTATGAATCTCAGATAAAGAATGCGGGAAAGAAGATTATTCAAGTTGATTCAGTTTCAGCTGCAATCTCAAATGTATATGATTACTTATATAAGCATTTAGATAATGTATTTATGATGCAGAAAGACATGTTATCAACTAAAACAATTGAAGCTTTTACTGATGCAGGTGGTTATATGGATTCGAAAAGATTTTCAATTACTAAATCTCTTAAACTTGATCAGTCTGCTATGTTTTCAACCTCATTCCAAAATTTAAAATTTATAAGTCAATTAACATTCCATTATGATACAAACTTCTTTATCAAAAGACAATATGAACAAGGGTTAATTATTATACGTTCTGCAATTAAATCAATAGAAGATTATTTAAGGAGTAAAAAATGAAAATAAAAAATTTATTATTATTGTTTGTATTCTTTTTTGGATGTGAAGATAAAAATAATGATCAACAGCTGATTGATAATGGAGGAGTAGCCGTAGATACTTGGGGTCAAATCACATCTGAAGAACCAAAGGTCTTTAGTGCGAATGATGTTTCTCAACAAACTATTGATCTAACATTAAAGTGGTATAATGTTGGAGCAAAAGCATGGGGTAACTATGGACCACTTGAAATTTGGATTGTTGGGAATAGTAAAGAAGCTGCTAAAGATTTAGATAAACTTTGGTGTGAGAAAAGATTGGAAATAGATACTGATTGGAATACTAAATGGGATTGTGCTAATGGTGACCCTTATGTCTCAGGCGATGGTTGGTCCCCATTCTATAATTTTGTTAATGATGGGGGCGCAGCAGTTGGACCTTTTAGAAGAGATTATTTTAGCTATCATTTTATGACAATGACAATGTCTTCAAAGTACCCTAGTCCAGATGAAGATGATTACAAACCTGTAACGCTGCATGAATATTTTCATGTATATCAACACTCTCATATATCAGATATTGAAACAAATGGAAATAAAGAACCCCGAAGATCTAAAATGGGCGGAAATGGGAAACCATGGTTTTCTGAAGGTAGTGCAGAGTATATGGCTCAACTGCTATATTCAAAACAAACAGGTATAAAAAGTGGATATTTGAAAGAAAGAATGGGCTGGAAATTTTCTACAGTGGGTGATTATAAAACTTCTGGTAAACGTCTTGAGGAGATAACTTACTCTGATCCAGTCAATGCCTATGATATTGGATCATGGTTTATTGCTTATTTAGTTCATCAAAAAGGAGAAGACGTTTTAGTAAAAGATTTTTATAGTGACCTTGATAAATTAGGATTTGAAGGGTCTTTTCAAAAACATTATGGTAAATCATCAAAAGAATCTGTTGATGATTTTAATTTATTTTTAGATCAAGGAATTACTGAAGCTTTAAAAATAATTCCTTAATCTTACTAATTTGAGTAATAAGGATATAAAATGGAAAAAAATAATATGTCTTCTGAAAAGTATGATCCTGAGAATAAATTAAGAGAGTTAGGCATTGAACTTCCAAATCCACCTAACCCCGTAGCTAATTATGTAAATGGAGTACGTTCAGGAAATTTAATTTTTCTAGCGGGTAAAGGCCCTAAAAGACCTGATGGTAGCGAAATAACAGGTAAATTAGGAGCGGATGTAAGTATTGAGACAGGATATGAAGCAGCACGTTTAGCTGCCATAAACCAGTTAGCTGTCTTAAAAGAGATGTTAGGAAATCTCAATCGTGTAAAACAAGTTGTGAAAGTATTAAGTATGGTTAATTCAGATCCAACATTTATAGATCAACCAAAAGTTATTAATGGCTTTTCTGATCTAATTGTAGAAGTATTTGGTGATAGAGGTCTTCATGCTCGCTCTGCTGTTGGTATGGCTTCATTGCCCAGAGAACAAGCAGTAGAAGTTGAAATGATAGTAGAAGTAAGCGATTAAGAAAGATAATTATGATTGATATAATTTTAAAAAATTTTGAAAATCCAGATCAAATTAGAAATTTTGAAAAAGGTAAATTTGAAATAGTTGAACTTCCAAATATGACAATAGGGAAAGCTACATATAAGTCAGGATGGAAGTGGTCAGTTGATGTCTCGCCATTAAGTGGAACTGATTTTTGTGAGGTTGAGCATCTTGGCATGGTGATTTCTGGTAATGCAACAGTTGATTTCAAAGATGGAAAGATTCATACACTTAAAAAAGGTGATTTGTTCTATGTCTCTTCAAAACCTCATGATAGTTATGTGATTGGAGCAGAAGATTATATCTCTTTACATTTTATAGGTGCTGAAAAATATGCTAATTGATTGACACTAAAGATTTTATATAAAAAAGAAAAAAGGCCCTTAGAAAACTAAGAGCCTTTTTTATACATTGTAATTGCCGACCTCCAATAGGCTGACGAATTAGTCAGTTTATTCTGGCATATTTATGGAGGCCAGCGATCTACAAATTATAGACACCTGATCACCTCCCTTCCTTTATTTATTAATACACTAAATTTTATTAAAATTATTAGTATAAATGAAAGTCAAAAATTTAGTTTCTTGCATAAAATATAATTAATTTTGTTATCGTTATATTTAAAGTTTTTTAAGGTTGCATCATTTATCTAACATTTTTAATAAAGAACGATTTACCATGTCTAATTCAATAAAAAAATACTTATTATTAATTACATTATCCTCTTTAGTCTACTGTCAACCTGGAAAACTAAACATTGGGTTTGATATAGATGATACTGTCCTCCATAGTGAAGAGGCCTTCCAATCATATGTAAAAAAAAATGGCTATCCAATTGATTATGGATGGATTAACCAAAATGATAAAAATTATTCCTTACCAATTACACCGACAATTGATCTAATACATTTTTTTAAAAGTAAAGGTCATAACGTTTATTTTATTACAGCTCGACAAGGAGAAAATGGTAAAGATTTAGCGGAACATTTAACAACGGAACTGGGTTATAATATTACAAAAGATGTAAACCTTTTTTTCATGCCAAAAGAAAAGATAGGCGATCAAAGATTCACTACAAAACACAGAAAAATGAAAGAACTTGATTTAGACCTCTTCTATGGGGATTCTGATTCGGATATTATTGCGGCACTTAAAGCATCAGTGCATCCTGTTCGTGTGGTTCGCAATATGGCATCAATAGATGCTTACCCTGATAACTATTTTGGAGATGTAACAAAAGGTGATGTCAAAAATGCACCGTTTGATAAAAAAGATCTAAAGAAATTTTATAAAAGTTCAGTCGGTGTTTTCGGAGAATCTATTTATCCAATTGATTGGAAAGGTCCTTCAAAAAAGAAAAATTAATGAAACGTTTTCACTTCTTATCTTTATTTTTATTTTTAACGTCATGTGCACTATTCATTCCTGGTTACTCTGATTTTTCGGCAGGTAAAAAATACTATACGTATGGTAATTATGATAAAGCAACTTATCATCTATCTAAATCATTAACTATAAAGCCAGATAATGATAAAGCTTTAAAGCTCTTTGAGTTGACATATGAATTAGCGGTTGATAAGCACATAAAAATAATTTCAGAACTATCTTTAAATGATAATAAATCAAAATGGCCATTATTAGTCTCAGAGTATAAAACCTTAATAAAGCTAGGCTCTTATGTTAGTTTGCTTAACCCAATATTAAAGAAGATGATCGATTATGATCTTGATTTAAAAGTAGATGATTATTCTGTTGAACTATCTAATGCAAATTCACTTGCCGCAGATTATCATTATCAATTAGGATTGAAATTTCAAGATGATGCTGATAAGGAAAGTCAAAAGCAGGCAGCTGTAAATTTTAGATTATCACAAAATTACATCTCTAAATATATGAATAGTCAAGAGCTCTATGAAAAAGCAAGAGCAAATGCTACTTTTACACTACTAATTCAAGAATTTGAAGGAAATAAAAAATTCTCATCTTATATAAGAGAACAGGTAATACTTAATCAATCAAACATATCAAAAGAGTTTTTAAAAGTTATTAACAGAGATCAATTAAAAACTATTTTATCTGAGCTTGCATTAGTTCAAAGTGGAATAACTGAAAATGATTATTTAGAACTAAGTAAGCTCTCTGGGGCAGATCATATTCTTAGTGCATCTATTATTACTAATTACAGGCCTATAGAAAAAATATCAGACAAAAATATTTCTCAAAAAAAGCAAGTAGTCATTCGAACAGAAACCTATGTTGATTCTAGTGGTGAATCAAAAAAAAGAAATATTAAAGGAACAGTGAGAGCAACTGTAGATCATTATAAAAAAAGATCAAGTGCGACAATCTCTTTAACTTATAAAATAATTAATATGAATGATAGTTCCATTCTCTTTAATGGTGAGGTCAATGGTAGAAAAGAATATTTTAATGAATGGGCTACTTTTAAAGGTGATAAGCGAGCACTAAGTAGAAAATATAAGTTACTTACAAATAGGCGTGATCAATTTGCACCTTCAAAAGATGATTTATTAACGGTAATTGCAAAAAATATATCTTCAAAACTTGGACGAAAGATTTCAAGCCATTATACTAATTAACTAATTATTATTGTTTTTAATTTAGTCCCTTACGATTTAATAGCGGTTGAATATCAGGATCAGCCCCACGAAAGTCTTTAAACAAGTTTAAAGCTTGTTCGCTACCACCACGGGATAGCAAGGTTCTACGAAAATGATCGCCATTCTCTCGATTTAAACCGCCATTCTCTTTAAACCATTCTACAGTGTCTGCATCTAGAACTTCACTCCATATGTATGAATAATAACCAGCTGAATATCCACCAATAATGTGAGAAAAATATGTACTTCGGTATCTAGGTGGAACAGCTTCAAAATAAATACCACCTTTTATAAGGGCATCTTTTTCAAATGAGATAATATCACTTGCCTCAGGAACTTGGTCTGGCTTCAACTGATGAAGTGATTGATCTAAAATAGATGCAGCTAAATACTCTGTGGTTGAAAAACCTTGATTAAATTTTTGAGTTGCCAATACTTTATCAAGTAACTCTTTTGGCATTGACTCACCTGTTTTATGATGAACTGCATAGTTTTTAAGGACAGATGGCCAAACAGCCCACATTTCATTTACTTGAGAAGGATACTCAACAAAATCTCTTGGAACAGATGTTCCAGAAAAATAAGGATAATGAACATTTGAAAACATACCATGAAGGGCATGTCCAAATTCATGAAACATTGTAATAACCTCATCAAATGTTAATAAAGTAGGCTCTCCTTCCGGCGGTTTTACTACATTTTGATGGTTAGCTACTACTGGTAGGTTACCTTTTAATTTAGATTGTGATACATATGCATTCATCCATGCACCACCACGTTTAGAGGATCGAGCATATCCATCGTAAATAAATAATGCTAATGTAGTTCCATCTTCATTAAATACTTCAAAAACACGAACATCTTCTTGATAAACAGGAAGGTCAAAACGTTCTTTGAATGAAATTCCAAATAATTTATTTGCAGAAAAGAAAACACCGTTTTGTAAGACATTATCCATTTCGAAGTAAGGTTTTAATTGTGAAGCATCAAAGCTGTAGCGTTCTGATCGTACTTTCTCTGTATAAAAATCCCAATCCCATGAGGCTAATTGGAATTCACCACCTTCATCCTCGATCATTTTTTGTAAATCTGTAGCTTCTTTTTTTGCATTTTCTAGTGCTTTAGGTGCGAGGCTTCTTAAACGCAGATTAACTGCTTCTGGCGTTTGAGCTGTTTGACTCTCCAGACTATAAGCTGCATGGTTTTTATAACCCATTAGTTGAGCACGATCTGCGCGAAGCTTGATAACTTTTGATAAATTTTCACGGTTATCAAAATCTCCACCATTGCTTCCTCTTGAAAGCGAAATTTTATGAATTTTTTCTCTTAGAGATCGATTCTCCAGAGAAGCCATAGCAGGCTGACCACTGGTGTTCTTTAGTGCAATAACATATTTACCCTGAAGCCCTCTTGAATTTGCTTCATTAGCTGCAGCTTCAATTGATGCATTATTTAAGCCATCTAATTCTTCACGTGAGTTTACAACGACCGCTAAAGCATTTACTTCCTTTAAAATATTTTGACTAAAGTTTGTTTGTAATACAGCAATTTTTGCATTGATAGATTTCAGGTTTTCTTTTTCTTCAGTTGATAACCTTGCACCTGATCGAATAAAGTCAGTGTAATATTTTTGAATAAGACGAATTGCTTCCGAATTAAGACCTAAATTATTTTTATTGTCGTTTAGTTCGCTTATTCGTTTAAATAAAGAACCATTTAATAAAATTTGATCACTATGAGCAGATAATTTAGGTGCCAGTTCACTACGAATCCTCTCCATTTCATCATTTGTATGAGCAGAAGTGAGTGAAAAAAAGACAGTAGCTACTCGATCTAATAATTCTCCAGATATTTCCATAGCGATAATGGTATTCTCAAATGTTGGAGAATCAACATTGTTAGCAATAGCCTCAATCTCTGTCATATGATCTTCCATCCCTTTTTCAAAAGCAGGAGTATAATGTTGATTCTTAACTTTATCAAAATGAGGATATTTCATATAAAGGCTACTCTCAGAAAAAAAAGGATTCTCATTATTTGAAAACTGTGTCTTGGTTAACTCATTAGATGATGGCACGGTACAACTCCCAATAAAAGTAATTAGTAGTACTATTCCTGATAATAGTTTGATTTTCATTTTGATTTATTCCTCTTTTTTTCATTTTCATAATTGTATTGAAAATAATAGTTTTAGAATACTTGCACAAACACTTCAAAATTTATTGTTATATTATAATATCTTATATTCAAGTTTTTATCAAAATAATAGCATGAAATATTTAAAGCACTTTTTACCATCCTTATTTATTATTTTAGCTTTATACACCTTTTCGTTAGGTAGTCATTATCCCACAATATTTTTAGTTGGATTTTCAGCTTTTATTATTTTGGGTGATATTCTTTTTAAAAAGCAAACTAATATTCAAAAATTTTCTTATCCAAGCATCCTTAATTTATCAATATATATTAATTTGCCTTTTTTATTTATTTTAATATTTTTTGTAGTTTTTGTTTTTAGTAATTATTCACCTATATGGGTTGCCAATTTATATTATGAATTTTTATTTATTGATTTATTAAATATTAAAAGTTCTGCTACACTATTAGATAAAATCTCTATAATAATTTCAACAACTTTATTTATTGGAATATTAGGTACAGTTCCTGGACATGAGCTCACTCACCGAAAAAAAAATAAGCTCGATATGTTTATTGGAAATTGGTTACTAGCTTTTTCATGGGATTGCGCTTTTGCTATTGAGCATGTTTATGGTCATCATAAACATGTGGGCTTACCTAATGACCCGGCAACTGCAAAAAGAGGAGAAAATCTTTATGGGTTTATTTTGCGGGCATTATATAAAGAACAAACTATTGCTTGGAAAATTGAAATTGATCGACTAAAAAGAAGAAATCATTATTTTTTTAGTTTTCATAATAAAATGATTATTGGATACTTTAGAAGTATAACAATTATGATTTTAACTTATTCTATTGGTGGAATTATAGGAGTTGCTACATTTTTGTTATGTGCTATTTTAGCAAAATCACTTCTTGAAACAATAAATTATAGTGAACATTATGGACTTGTTAGATTAAAAGGCGAACCTGTATGTACAAGACATTCTTGGAACTCAAATCACACTATGTCAGGTGTTATGTTATGTAATGTAAATAGGCATTCATCTCATCATCATTCATCAAATTTAAAGTTTTGGGAATTAGATACATTACCAGAAGCACCTATGTTACCACATGGCTATTTAGCAATGATATATATTGCAATTTTTTTACCATTTTTGTATCATAGAATGATGGAAAAAAAAATAATGGATTGGGATACAAACTACGCAAGTGATGAAGAAAAAATATTATTAGAAAATCTTAACTTATAATATGAATAAATACCCCCACTTTTTTCCTGTTGAAACTTCACAGATACCAATGTATAATTTACTTGGGACAAAAGAAAAAGATAAAAAAACATTATATATAATACTGGTCATTCAATATCTTTCAACGATTTAGTAAAAGAAACTCTTGGTTGGCTAGATAATTATTTAAAATGATTTGATTGTATCTAATTGTTTTTCTTTCGATACTTCTTAATATATGCAAAAACCCCCTTTATAAAGGGGGTTTTTAATGCGGGACTGACGAGACTCGAACTCGCGACCTCCGGCTTGACAGGCCGGCGTTCTAACCAACTGAACTACAGCCCCAAAATTTTATATTTTCTTATCAAAGTTCTTTCGATAAACTAAAGCAAATGGGATGATTATAATATAGCCTAAAAAGAGTAGTATAGGTGATAGAGTTAAACTTTGGAAGCTATTAACTGATCCACTTGCCATTAAATAATATCCAAGAATTAATGTTAATAATCCAATTAAAAATAAAATATAGTTAGTTTTACCAAAGGCCCATCCTTCAAAAAGACTAGTTTTAGCATTTTTATTTTTATCGTTCATAACGGCCGGAAAATTACATCTCTACTCTAGATAGACCAATTAGTTTTTAAAAATTCTATAATATAATTATCAAAGAATATCTTTTGACTTAAATAGGGAAAATCGATATTTTTGGCACCTTTAATCAATGAATAAATTTGAATTTAATCCGGGTCAAACTTTCGTCGGAATTGTAGCAGCTGTTGTGCTGGGTATTCTTTTAGCCTTCTATAGCTTAATTCTATTGTGGCCTCAAGGAAACCCCTATGATTCAGTCAAAGTGACCATTCCTAAAGGTGCTTCCCTTAAAGAGGTTAGTGCTACATTGCTGAATTATAACATAATTCGCAATGAAAGATCATTTCTACTAGCGGTAAAAACTTTAGGATATGAAAAAGATATGCCTGCAGGTCGTTTCAAGCTTCTAGAAGCTTCTACTAATTTTGAAATAATTGATCAATTAGTAAATGGAATTCAAGTTAATAAACGCGTAACTATTCTTGAAGGTTGGACCATAGATGTTATAGCTGAAGAACTTCATGAAAAGATTGGTATTGATCAAGACGAATTTAAGGCTGCTAGTAGAAATGAGTTATTATTATGGAAATGGGGAATTTCTGAAAAAACTGTTGAAGGTTATCTATTCCCAAATACTTACCTTTTTTCAGAAGATGAAGATATTCAGGATATTATTGGAAGAATGATTAATGAATACAAACAAAGAATTACTATCGAATTTCGTAGTCGAATGAAGGAACTGGGTATGGAAGAAAACGAGGTTATTACTTTAGCCTCAATAATTGAAGGCGAAGCAATTTATGATAGTGAAAGATCAGTGATCTCTGGTGTTTATCATAATCGACTAAATATTGGTATGCGCCTACAAGCAGATCCAACTATTCAATACATTATTAAAGATTCACCAAGAAGGTTATTAAATAAAGATCTAAAAATTAAATCTCCATACAATACTTATTTAAATAATGGTTTGCCACCAGGTCCAATTAACAATCCAGGGATTGAATCTATTAAAGCAGCTTTATATCCAGCTGATATAGATTATATATACTTTGTTGCTAGAGGTGATGGCTATCATACATTTTCAAGAACAAAGGATGAGCATAATAAAGCTAAGCGAAAATTTCAAAAAATACGTCGACAGTTAAAAAAACAACAGGCGAAAAAGGATAATACTTAAAATATGAGTAAAAGAAGTTTAAATAAAGTTCAAAAATCTGCTGTAGAATCTTTTGGAAGACCTGTGCTTATTTTTGCAGGAGCGGGGAGTGGTAAAACACGTGTTTTAACTCATAAGATCGCTTATCTAATTGAAAAAGATCTTGTATTGGCTCCAAATATTTTAGCAGTTACTTTTACAAATAAAGCTGCCCAAGAAATGAGGCTGAGGGTATCTAAGCTTTTAAAAGATAAAAATACTCTAGTTAACCTTGGGACATTCCATTCTATTTGCGCCCGCATTCTTCGAAAAGAAATTCATCATCTTGGTTATACTGCCGACTTTTCAATATTTGATGTTAAGGATCAAGTTTCCTTAGTTAAGGTTGTTCTTGAAGCAATGGATATTCCAAAAAATTATGTTACACCTCAAGAAGTACGCTATAAAATAAGTTATTTCAAAAATAAGTTGATTAATCCTGATGAAGCTCAATCTAAGGCACATCTAGTAATTGAAAAAACTCATGCTGATATTTATAAAAATTATCAAAAAGCATTATTTGAAAATAATGCATTAGATTTTGATGATCTGTTGATTTTGCCACTTAAATTATTTGAGAAAAATCCGAAAGTTTTAGAAAAATACCGTCAAGATTGGAAATATATTCTTGTTGATGAATATCAGGACACTAATAAACCACAATTTATGCTTATAAAATACCTAGCTGGTTCACATCAACAGGTTTGTGTAGTAGGTGATGATGATCAATCAATCTATGGTTGGCGTGGTGCCGATATTCGAAATATTTTAGATTTTGAAAAGACTTTTGGAAATTGTGAAGTCTTTAAGTTAGAAAAGAACTATCGATCTACTGGCCATATTTTAGAAGCTGCTTCGTCAGTTGTAAAAAACAATGAAGATAGAGCACCAAAAGAACTTGTAGCCAATAATAGTCTAGGAGAAAAGCTAGGGTTAATTGAAACTCACGATGAAATGGAGGAGGCAGATGCAGTTGTAAATGCATTAGAGAAAGAGATTAAGCTTGAAAAAAGAAATTTTAGTGACTTTGCAATTTTATACCGAACCAACTCCCAGTCACGTGCTCTTGAAGATTCATTTCGTCGATCAGCTATCCCTTATAATATTGTTGGTGGAGTACGTTTCTATGAACGTAAAGAAATCAAAGATCTTATGGGTTATTTATCTTTGATCACTAATACCAAAGATACAATCTCTATGCGTAGGGTTATCAATTTTCCACCTTGTGGTATAGGCGTAAAAACTGTTGATAAATGTGTAATTCAAGCTGAAAAAGATAAAATTGAAATGCTAGAAGTTTTAAATAACCCAGAAGCTATGGGTATACGAGGAAAACAAGCAGATTCTTTAATGAGATTTTATAATTTAATTAAAAAATACAATGATCTTCTTACAAAATTAAATGCCGGTGAATTAGTAAGAATTTTAATAGAAGAATCAGGTATTAAAGAATATTATCGCAATAGTACAAATCCAGACGATGTTGAACGTTTTGATAATGTAATGGAATTTATCAAAAGTGTTGATAATTTTATGTCAAGAGAACCAGAAGGAAGTTTATCTCAATTTATTGAGGAAGTTTCTTTGTTAACAGACCTAGATAATTGGAATGATCAAAATAATCGTGTTACTTTAATGACCCTTCACGCAGCTAAGGGTCTTGAATTTCCAGTAGTATTTATTACAGGATTGGAAGATGGTTTATTTCCAATGTATAGTGCATTAGAGTCAAAGGAGAAATTGGAAGAAGAACGAAGGCTCTTTTATGTTGGTTTAACTCGTGCAATGCATAAAGTTTACCTAATGTATGCAAATCATCGAAGGAGAATGGGCTCTGATGATCTTTATGGAATGGTGTCAAGATTTGTATACGAAGTGCCTGAAGAAATGTTGGAAAAGATTTCATTCACTTCCGCATTAACGCGAAAAGTTGTAGGTGGAAGACCTGGTATATACACGAGAACTGCAGTAAGTAGAACGGTAGTAGATTTCGATGACTTTAGTGTTGGTGATAATGTTGAACATGCCATTTTTGGAATAGGTAGAGTGATGGCTTTGAGCGGTCAAGGTGAGAATCAAAGAGTGGGGATTGTATTTAAAGATGGTTTAAAAAAGAAACTTGTTGTTAAGTTTGCTAATCTTAAAAAAATTGAGTCAACTAATGATTAAAAAAAAGGTTATGTTTTATCGTATTATCAATATTCTATGATAACTAAATTATGGAACTGATTTTAGCAGAGGATAAAAAATATGTCTGAATCAAATTTATTAAGAAAAGCTTTAAAAAAAGAAGGTCTGCGTTACACTCAACAAAGACAATTAATTTGGGACGAACTCTGTTCATCAGAAGAGCACCGGGATGCAGAAGAAATATATTTATCTTTAAGGAAAGATGGTGTTAATGCATCGAGAGCTACTGTCTATAGGACAATAGATGTTCTTGTTAAAAACAAATTGGTTAGAAAGCTTGATTTGGGTGATGGTAAGGCAAGATATGAAAATAAAATGGATTCAAGTCATCATGATCATTTGATTTGTGTTCAGTGTGGAAAAATTGAAGAATTTATGGATGATAAGATAGAGTCTAGACAAGATGAGATAGTTAAACGTTTTGGTTTTAAAATGATTCGGCACATTCATCAATTATTTGTTTTATGTGATAAATGTCAATAGATAAATAATGTTTTTGAGTCTCATTCTTTACTTTTCTTATTTTTTAATTTATCCGATTATGAGTCCAGAGCTAATTATAGGAAAAGAAAGAGTCGATCCGGGAATAGTATTTATTTTTGAAGGAGCAGTGAAAGATAAAATCACTCCTAACTCCTTACACTTGGATATAGATAAAACAAATGTCCATATTGAAGCTAGAGTTAATTGGGATAATAAAGATATTCCTAAAGGAACACCTTCTGGAGGTTTCATTCCTTATCTATATATTACTGCAACTCTGACCAATGAAAGTTCAGGTCTTCAAACATTCGTAGATTTAAAACCTCATATTAATCTTATAGATAATTTGCATTATGCAAGAAATATTTCATTACCTGGACCAATAAATGATTTGTATTCAGTCAAATTTAATGTTTCAGCGCCAACAGAGTTCGATGTTGCTTTACATAAAGACTGGTTGAATAAATTTGGAGACCAAATTATTTCAAATCATATTTTTAATTATAAAAGTGTAGATTTTAAAGAGATTGCTGAAGCCACTCGAAAATAATAATTTAAAACTTATGCTATTAATTTTTCCATTTTTTCCCATTTTTCTTTAGTTTTTTTAACTAAATGGAAACCTAACTTCTCATATAGTGATTTTACAGCTTTATTTTTAGGCGTAACATTTATTGTTAAATATTTCATTTTTTTATTTTTTGCTAAATCTTCCAGATGCTGAAGCATCTTTGTAGCAAGTCCTTGATTTCTATATTTTGGATCAGTGAAAATATGAAAAGCATGTGCTTTTTGAGATTTTTGATTTAACTTAATATTACCAATTCCAATTATCCATTTATCATTTTTCCAGGAGAAACTTTCAACATTTAATTCTTTATATGATAGCTCAAACCATTTTTTAAAATTGAAAGGGTAGCTCATTCGAGGTTCTATTAGATTTAATTCTTTTGGGTTATTAAACCAATTAGCAAGAACTGTTTCAAGAACTCGAATATCTTTTGCATTATTATAACTTATACTTTTGATTTTGATGGACATGGGTCTTTATAAATATTGTTGTAAGTTTATCCCTTAAATTTAGAACCAATGAAGTCTATAATCCCTATTTCAAAATTTAAATCTGGTGAAACCATTCAAGGTTTCTATCTATGCGTTGAAAAATATAGGCGCCATACTCGTTCAGGTGAATTATATCTTGACTTAGTATTAAGAGATCAAACTGGTCAAATAAATGCAAAAGTTTGGGATAATGTTAAAGAGTTTGAAAAAAAATTTAAAAGTGGAGATCCTGTAGCAGTAAAAGCTGAGGTTGATTTATTTTTAGACAAACTTCAATTAAATATTAAACGTATAAATAAAGCTACTATTCAAAATTATGCTCGTTATGGATTTGATCCTGCATTAATAGTCCCTACAGCCAAAGATGATCCCAAAAAAATGTGGACTGAAATAATTAAGATAATTAAATCTATAAAGAATCCTTTTTTAAAAAAGTTGTGTTATAATATTTATAATAGAAATAAAGATAAACTATTAATTCATCCAGCTTCTTTATCAAACAACCATAATTATCGCTCCGGATTTCTTGAACATATTTTATCTATGTCACGTTCTGCTTTATCTTTATCAAAATTATATAAACTGGATAAAGATTTAGTCTTAACTGGCATACTAATTCATGATATTGGGAAACTAATTGAAATTGATTATGATTATGAATCGACTATAACTAAGGATGGTAATTTGATTGGTCATGTAGTGATTGGTCATGATATAATAATAAAAGAATCTAATAAAATAAAAAAATTCCCTAAAAAACTTTTAATTTTGGTTGAACATATTATTCTTTCACATCAAGCAGGCTTTGACATGAGGAGTCCTAAAAAACCTGCATTTAAGGAAGCATTACTTGTCCAATTAATTAAGTTAATGGATAGCCAATTAAACCTAATGGATAAATCATTAAACGAGGATAGTGAATTAGGTGATTTTACTAATCATTTCAATTATTTCAAGACCCATTTATTCAAGGAAAAAGATGGAACTAAATAACCTAGTCAGAGCGGCAATCTTTTGTGCTTTGGCTATTGGTATGGGTTTTTCATTGATGTTAGTACCTAACATCGAATTGATTACAGTAATTGTTTTTATGTCGGGTCTAATGCTTGGTTGGAGATGGGGTGCTTTAGTTGGTGGCACTGCTATTTTTATTTATTCAGGTTTAAACCCAATGGGCTCAGGTTTAAGTTTCCCTCCATTATTTTTCATGCAGATTTTAAGCATGTCAATTACAGGTTTTATCGGTGGATTATTTAAGAATTTTTTTTTAAAAAAAGAAACTAATATGATTAGCTTGATAGGCTTAGGCTTTTTGGGTTTTATTTGCACTTTTGTTTATGATTTTTTAACGCTCATTTCATATCCCTTATCCGCTGGACTAGGTTTCCCTGGTATCATTGCAGCATTAGTAAAAGGAATTGGATTTACCTTGCTTCATGAAATATCTAATTCAATTATTTTTGTCGTGACTGTTCCAAATGTAATTAGGTATCTAAAAAGCAGATGAAACGTTTTGTTATTTCAATTTGTTTTATAAAATTACTTTTCGCTCAAGAATATATTATCCCATTTGATTGGAGTGGTCAAAATGGCTTTATGATCCAGGAGGGAGCATTGCTTTGGAATAGAAGTTGGACTTCTGGAGTTTTATTATTTGATGGAACTTATTCAAGCTATCCTGAACGTTATGGTAAACATACTTCAAATAAATTTAATCTATTAAAAATAGGTTATTTACCCGTTTTTAATGATTTGCCAGACTCATCAATTGTCAACACTCATTTTAATTATAATAGAGGTGATTATAATTTTGATAAATTAAGTTTGACCGCAAATTATGAATCAAAAGATCAGTACATTAATATAAACGGATTTAAAAGATCTGATTCAGGTAATACAGGACATTATTTTCATCCAAGTGGAAAAAAAACACCTATTCATCATTCCTATAGAATAGATTACGGTGTAAATCAGGGTAATCGTCAAGTAGAAACCAGTATTGGACGTTATATAACATCTAGTGGCTTACCAGACTCTACTCAAAATGGATTTGAAAATGAAAATATTATTTCTGTAGGATTAAAAGTTTCACAATCAGTTGGTAATTGGAAAATGAATTCTCATTTTGCAAATTTTATGCAACACAGATTAGTTCAGCATTCCTCATTTATAGATTCAAACTATCGAGATATTAACAGAACTTTAATGAATATACAGTTAGAAACAAAAAGCGGAAGAATCTTTGGTATTCAAAACCAATCACAAAATGTTAGTTCAAATATACATAATAGATCTTTGAAATGGACAAAAATATATAGTCAACAAATTTTTAAAAGTTCTTCTATTTTAGGAGGAGTACAGTTGTTGAATTCAGACGATACATTTCCATTTATCTGGGAAATAAGTCATTATAATAAATATAAAAATATTTATTACGAATTCTCATCTTCAGGGTCTCCGAGCGTCAAACATCCTGACCTTGATGATCCAAATGATAATTCATCGTTTGATTATTGGAATAGATATTTCATGAAGCTTGGAGTGAGTTCATCTACATTAGACCTTTCACTCTTCTTTAATTCGACCCAAACAGGTATGAAGGCTTTTGAGGGTCAAAATATATTTATGACTGGAGGTGAAATTATTTATTCTCATCAAAGTGGTTGGAGTCTTTTTTCTAATATAGCTTCACAAGTAGATTCTAGTATTTTTGGAGGAGGAGGGACTTATATAAAAACAGGAATAATTGGAAAAGTAAAATTGTTTAACGACAATATGATTGTTGATTTAAAGCTTTGGTCAAATATGAGGTCTGAAAGCAAATCTTCATTTGGTTATAATCCTTTACTTCAAATTCCTTTTGAAAATTCTAATTCACAATGGATAATAAGAGATTTTCAAATATTAAATTTTGAAGCCAAGGCAAATATTTCTGGTGTAGTTATAAGTTATAAGATAAATAATATTCTAAATGCAATTGGGACTACAAACGAAAAAGCATGGTTCCGACCTAATCATGTATATCCACAGTTAGGTCGGATGCTTCAATTTGGAGTCAATTGGGACTTCAATAACTAGAATTTATTCTTTCCAAATTGCAAAATCACCTGGAGCCGCACCAACAGTGAATGTGTTAATTACTTGACCAGTTTTATCGTGGACAAAAACTGTATCTGGTGAAATATAATCACTTGTTATCCCCATATAAAGCTTGTCTTCAAAAGCATTTGCTGAATAAAGTTCTTGTTTTTTGAAGTTCCCTATTTTACCTAATTTTTCTATATTTAAACTTGTATTAAGTGGGGCAACTCCACCATCAAATGTTCTATGAATTATTCCATCAAAATTCATCAAATCACCACCACAGACAGTTCCTGTGCCATAGTTCATGATTTTAATATCATCTGAAATTATATTAATTAAACTTGTACCAAAATATGTTTCAGTAAAATCCTGACTGTAAAAAGTTCTAGATATCCATAAATTATTATTTTCAATTAATAATTGTTGTGGACCTTTGCCAACTTCATAAGTCTTTGTGACTTGGTTATTTTCTGGATCTATCTTTACAACTTTGCTTGCAGAGCTATAATCTGAATTCATATTAATCGCAACCCAAAGATATTTACCATCACTCACAATAGATTCTGGTAAGCCATTAACTTTTATTGATTTTTCAATATAATAGGTTTCTAAATCTAGAACTTTTACATCTTGACTATTATAGTTAGTAAAATAAGCTTTGTTGTTATGAACTATTAATTCTCTTGGGCTAGAATTATTAGTACTTATATCGATTCCAGGTAGTTTCAAACCAGATTCAGTGATTGTGAAAACTTTGATTAAGTGACTATTATTAACAACAACAAATAATTTATTATTATAGGTTGTAATAGATTGAACAACATCACCAATATCATCAATTGTTTGTATCTTTTCTTTACCTTTAAAAACAGATAAAGACCCATTACTACTACCAAAATTACCTTCGCTAGCAACAATCAAAAGTTCATTAGCATCATTTTGTTCAATATTATCTTCACAACTTATAGAAAATATTAATAGACCGAGTAAATATATATGTTTCATTTATAACCTTTTTGAATTTCCAGAATTAAAAGAGATAGATAATTATAATATAAAAATATTATCATAACCTTTCTTCCCGAAAGTTAGTGGATTAATAATTTTATCCAGGTCACCTGACTTATGCTCCGTTGAACTATTTTTACCTTTTTCAATAACGAATGGTATAAAAAAGTATCTTAGCAATTACAGTAGCGGGTACTGTGACCGATTTTAACGATCTTCCCTACCATAAAATTATAGTTTAGTTAAAATAAAATTATTAATAAAAAAACCAATTACATAATAGGTATTTATTTTTTTCAACATTTATCTTTTAATTAATACTGTCTGATTGAACAAATATGTAAATTATTAGAATGATTTCTCAAAAAAAGAATGGATCTACTTTAAATCAGTCTGTACTTGTGCTTAATACAAATTATGCACCTATGGATATTTGTACAGCAAAACGAGCTATTTGTCTTTTTTATAATGAAAAGATAGATATTTTAGAATCTTATAGCGAATTTATCCATTCACCTTCAGTTAAGTTGGCGTTACCAAGCATTGTTAAATTAAAAGATTTTGTGAGAAATCAAAAAATGGATGTAATACTCACAAGACGTAATTTGTTAGTCAGAGATAACCATCAATGTCAATATTGTGAAACAAAAAAAGGACTATTAACTATTGATCATGTAATGCCAAAAAATAGAGGTGGTGGAGATGCATGGGATAATCTTGTTGCAGCATGCCAAACATGCAACAGAACAAAAGGTAGTCGTACTCCTGAAGAAGCAAAGATGGTTTTAAAGCGCTTCCCAAAAAAACCAAATAAAATTCATTATTTTCAACAATTTATTCATGAGAAACAAGGTGCATGGCGCCCATATCTATTTCTGGAGTCATTTTAAATGAAACGAGTTTTAAGCGGTATTCAGCCAACAGGTGATTTACATCTAGGAAATTATTTTGGTATGATGTCTCGTATGATTAAGTATCAAAAAGAAAACGATCTGTTTTGTTTTATTGTCAACTATCATGCACTTACAACAATTCAAGATAAAAAAATTCTTGCAGGAAACACTTTAAATGCAGCAATAGACTTTATGGCCTTAGGTTTAGACCCTGATCGTTCAACTTTTTGGATACAAAGCGATGTTCCACAAGTTTGTGAATCCACATGGCTTCTATCAAACATTGTAAATGTGGGAGCTTTAGATAGAGCAACTTCTTATAAGGATAAATTAGCAAAAGGCTTGACAGCAAATGTAGGTTTATACTCATACCCAATTCTTATGGCATCTGATATATTATTATTTGGTGGAGAAATAGTGCCAGTAGGTAAAGACCAAAAGCAACATATTGAAATCACAAGAGATATTGCTATTAGATTTAATCAAACCTATGGTGATATTTTCATTATTCCAGAACCTGATATTGAGAAAAATAATCAATTGGTGCCTGGAATAGATGGGCAAAAAATGAGCAAGTCATATGGAAATACAATTCCTATTTTTGGAGATGAAAAATCTATTCGTAAAAAGTTTATGTCAATTGTTACTGATTCTACCGATATTAATAAACCTAAAAGTATAGATACTGCATTATTTCAACTTTACACGCTTTTTCTAAGTGATAATGAAAAAGAAGAATTAGCTAATCGATTTAAAACTCCTGGGATGCGATATGGTGATATTAAACAAGAATTATATGACTGTTTTTGGGCTGAATTTTCTCCTTTTAGAGAAAAAAGAGATTATCTTGACAAACATAAAGATTATGTCATTCAAAAGTTAAATGAAGGCTCAAAAAAAGCTACTTTAATTGCCGATAGTTTTTTAGATAAAGCACGAACTGCAATGGGTCTTAATTATGGTGAAAATAATGTATAGAGTTCAATTAGATCAATTTCAAGGTCCTCTAGATTTATTGCTTTATTTTATTCGTCGAGATGAGATTGATATTTATGATATTCCTATTGCTCAAATAACTGCAGAATACCTTCAACTTATAGAAGATCTTAAGGCTATGAATTTATCTGTAGCAGGTGAATTTATTCTGATGGCCGCCACACTTATGAATATTAAATCAAAAATGTTGTTACCAAGACCAGAATTAGATGATGAAGGTGAACCAATAGATCCAAGGCTTGAATTAGTTAATCAACTAGTTGAATACCAACGTTTTAAAGAAATTTCATCTGAACTATCATTGAAATCACATAATCAAAGCTTCCTTCATAAGAGATCTGTAGAACAAGTAACTGAAGGATTAGAAGATATAGGGCAATACCTAAAAAATGTGACATTATTTGATCTTTCACAATATTTTAAAGAAGCAATGGATCGTATGCCTGTAATCAATGCTTATGAATTAAAAAGAGAGCATATAAGTTTAGATAGTAAAAAATATTTTATTTTAAAATCTTTTGATGGGGATGGTGCACTAACTTTTAAGCATCTTTTATCAAAATGTAAAGATAAATTAGAAATAATAGTTACTTTTTTAGCTATACTTGATCTAATGCGCCTATTTGAGATCATTATTTATCAAAATAATCTATTTGATGATATGGATATCCATCGTCTAGAAAAAAATTGACAATTTAGAATGAATATTGATACGATAAATATTATTGAAGCTTTACTTTTTGCAAGTCCAGAGCCGCTTACTCAAAAAAAAATAAATATAATTTTTGATGAAGATCCTCCAAAATTAAATGAGTGTATTGAAAGACTATCAAAAAAATTTAAAAATGATAATCATGCTATAGATATTTTAAATATAGCTGGTGGGTATCAATTGCGTACAAAACCAGAATATGATTTATATGTTAGAAGACTTCTAAATAAAACAGGTCAACTTAGATTATCGCAAGCAGCATTAGAAACGTTATCAATCGTTGCATATAAACAACCTATCAGTCGAATAGATATAGAAGCGATACGTGGAGTTGATTGTGCAGGCGTTATTAAAACCTTACTTAAGAAGGTACTTGTCAGGATAAAAGGACGAGAAGATGGCCCGGGTCGACCTTTAATGTATAGTACTACAGATGGGTTTTTGCAATCATTTGGGTTAAGTCGCCTTGCTGATTTACCAAAACTAAAAGAAATATCAGAAATATTAGATGAGCAACCAGCTTTAACAGAACAAATAGATGCGTTTAAATAAGTTTTTATCACAAGCTGGCATAGCTTCTAGACGTGAGTCTGATAATTTAATTAAGAATGCAATGGTTACAGTTAATGGAGTTTTAGAAACAAACCCCGCTTATCAGGTTAAATCTAAGGATGAAGTATTCTATGACGATCAACGAATTAAGTTAGAAACTAAAACTAGAATTATTGCTTTAAATAAACCTGAGGGATATATAACAACAATGAAAGACCCTCTTCAAAGGAAGACTGTTATTGATTTGATCTACACTGAGGAGAGGTTATTTCCTATTGGAAGATTAGATAAAGATACAACTGGGTTATTATTGTTAACAAATGACGGCCAACTTGCAAATAAACTAATGCACCCAAAAAACCAAATTCCTAGAATTTATAAATTGCAAATTGATAAAGTATTTCAAAGTTGGGAAATCAAAAAGATGGCTTCAAAGGTTTATATTGGTCAAAAAGAATGGGGAAGAGCTGAAGTTGTTGATCAAAAAAAGATAAAAGGTAGAGTTACACTCCATCTAAGACTCTTCCAAGGAAAAAAGCGTGAAATTCGACGAATAATTTTTAGAATGAAACGAAAACTTTTCAATTTAGAACGTATACAATATGGCTCTATTGAATTGGGTGATATACCATTAGGTAAATGGAGAGATCTAAGTAAAAAAGAATTAAAATCTTTAAAATCATTGTAAAAATTGATCCAGGCATTCCTATAGGTTATAATTTATATCATGAGTAGATTTCTTGGCTAATTGAGAGTTAGATACGCATGATTGTTGCTATAGATGGACCTGCTGCTACTGGGAAAAGTACAACCGCTAAATTAGTTGCCCATAAATTGGGTTTTACTTATTTAGATACGGGTGCTATGTACCGGTGTGTTACTTTATCTATCTTAAAACATGATATTCATTTAGACGATAAACAAAGTTTGCATTCTCTTTTGAGTAATGTAGATATTCAATTTGAAAAAAGTGGAAGTTTAGTATTTCTGAATGGTGAAGATGTTACAGATGATATCCGAAAGTCAGCAGTGACTAATAACGTAAGTGCAGTCAGTTCAATTCAAGAAGTAAGGGCTTTCTTAGTTGAGAACCAAAGAAAAATAGCAAAGAATCATGATTGTGTTGTTGAAGGTCGGGATATTGGCACAATTGTCTTTTCTAAAGCAGAAGTCAAAATTTATTTGGTTGCTGATTCCCGAATTAGAGCTAAAAGAAGGCAGTTAGAATTATCAAAATTAGGAGAAGAAAAATCATTAGATATTTTGTTAGCTGAAATTGAAAAAAGAGATAGTCTTGATTCTAGTCGAAAAAATTCACCTCTTAGAAAAGCTAACGATGCAATAGAAGTTGATACGTCAAACATGACTATAAATTCACAAGTTGAATATATAGTAAATAAAGTAAAATTAATAACTACAGGAAACTAAATCAAAATGAGTGGAAAAGAGCAAGAACCGGTTATAGAACAGTCTGAAAACTCAAAAGAGTCTTTAGTCAGCGTATCTACTGAAGAAGCGCCTATAATATCTATTAAAACTGAAGAATTGGTGCAAGAAGCACCTGTGATTAAACAAGAATTAAATTATTTATCACTAGAACTCTTTAGTGATATTCGTCAAGTTTCAATTGAAGATCTTTTAAACTCGAATGTTGAAGAAGAAGTCTCACCCGAAGATCAAGAACGATATTTATCAACTTTTTCAGATATAAGTGAAAGAGAAATTATTACTGGTCGTGTAATTGGAATGAATGAAAAAGAAGTATTGATTGATATTGGATTTAAATCCGAAGGTATAATCAGTAGAAATGAATTTAAGGAAGATGCACTTCCAGAGATTGGTGAAAAGTTAGATGTTTTCTTAGAAAAAATGGAAGATGAAAGTGGTAAAACTGTTTTATCAAAAGAAAAAGCAGATTTCTTTCGTCGTTGGATTGAATTAAGAAATATTCATGA